>ULYM01003555.1_pt1 | contig 15549 bp, 22 predicted proteins | sample 1962141 | NCBI WGS metagenome assembly ULYM01 (sample SAMEA4835862, study PRJEB28245) | human gut metagenome | biome: gut microbiome; material: fecal sample | place: Denmark | collected 2008
CTTTATTTAATCATTAGTAATATAAGTAAAAAGATAATTATTAAAATTCTTTAAAAAAATTTGCTATAACGATTACAGTGAAAAGAAAGAATAAAGTTGTAACTTCAAAAACTCAAAAATTTTTGTTATAATAATTATAGAAAATGTGATAGCAATCAGAAATTAAGAAAGGATAATAAAAATGAAAAACATTTATAGAGTAGAAACAAAAGGATATGAAGAAAGCAATGTTGAGTATGGTTTTATTGTAGCAGATAATTATAAAGATGCAATGAAACAGGCTATGGAATATTATGGTGAAAATGAAACTGAATATATTACTCTAAAATATATTACAGATAATAATATTATTCCAGTTGATAATAAGGACATTGCGGATTTAGTAGAAGAGGGGATGAATTTTTAATGGCAAAGGATAAGTTAATACCTTGCATTTATTACGAAAGTCGCGGGAATTGCTTAAAGGGTAGGGAGGCAGAGATGACAGGATATTGCCAGCACTGCAATCTTTATAAGCCGCGCGCAAGAGTAAAGATATTAAATGAAAAGAAAGAAAAGATTAGAAAACTGAGAGAAAAGGAGACATATTAATGATAACAAAAATGATATGGATAGCGGTTGGTTTGATATGGGGATTCCTTGGTATTTCAGATGCAATATCTGATAAAGAAATTCCTACGCATCGTATAGTAATATCTGAATTTTTAACTATGCTTTTTGCTTTTTGTTTAGCTTTTGCAGATTAACAGGAGAATAAATATGGGACTGGATAATGGTATTATTGTAAGAAAAACAAAGATTGATGAAGGAATAAGATCTTGTTTTTGGTATAAGTATTGGAAAGAAGAAAATAAAGATAAAATAAAAGAAGAAGAAATTTGCTATTGGCGAAAATGTTGGAATATAAGAAATAAAATATTTAAAATTATAGGAAAACATCCAGATGACGAAGAATATGAATATTCTCTTTCTCTTGATAATATCGTAGATATATACTATATGCTTAAAGATTTAAACAAGAAAAATTGGTTTGATGGCGGCAGTAGTATTTGGGATTGGGAAGAAATTAAAAAAAGCATTAAGGGAAATATTAAGGAACTTAATAAATTAATTAAAAGAATGAAAAAAGAACCAGATTTAGAAGTTATCTTTTATGATAGCTATTAAGGAGACAATAATTGAAAACATATAAACATGTGAATAATGCAGATATAACGATAGTAGAGTTTGAAAAATCAGAACTTTCAAAGATTCATTTTGCTTTATGCCAGCAGCCGCGCGAAACTTTAAGCTCTTTTTACAAGAGGCAGACAATAAAACCGGATGTTATATGTAATGGCGGCTTGTTTAATATGGCTGATGGTGTTACTATGTTTGAGTATAGAACAGGTGATAAGGCTATTTCTACTACAGTGAAATATAAAGTTGGTATGGGCATTAATCGCGCAACAGGTGAATTAGAATATGGTAATATTGATGAAGGTAAATTCATTGATTTTATCAGTGGATATCCTCCACTCGTATGTAATGGTGTAAGAGTTTCGACTGACATAGCTAAAGAACTTGACTATAAGGCACGCAGAACCGCGCTTGGTTATAATTCTAATAAGATATTTCTTGTCGCTGTTGAAGGTAGAGGTCTAACTTTTTTCCGGCTTAACTAATGTTATGCTTGGTTTACACTGTACTCATGCAATAAACTTAGATGGCGGCGGCAGTACAAAAATTTTAGTCAAAGGTGAATCTATAACCTCAGAGAACTACAATCGCGCGGTTGATAATGTAATTTGCTTTTATAGAAAGACGACTATTAGTCCTATTGAAGAACCAGTTAAAAAGGTTTTATATACAGTACAGGTTGGCGCATTTAAATCTCAGACTAATTGTCTTGCTCTTGTAGATAGAATAAAAAGATTAGAAGATACTATTGGCGCGGGCTACAAGAACGCTTACTGTAAACTTATAAATGGACTTTATAAGTGTCAGGTCGGCGCTTTCAGTAAAAAAGCAAATGCGCAGAAGGTTGTGGATGATTTAAGAGCTAAAGGTTATAATGCTTTTATAGCTGAAAAATAGTTAAAACCACTAATTAGTATTAGTGTTAAACATAAATTTCTTTTAAAATGGCTTGTTTTATACAAGCCATTTTTTTACTTTTCAAAATCTCAAAAAAATTTGTTATAATAATTATAGAAAGTGTGATAGCTGCGAAGCAGCAATCACGAAAGTTAAGAAAGAAAGGAAAATAAAATGGAAAGAAAAACAATAATAGAAAATATGAAACATATGGCTGAAATGGCGAATATAGAAGCTAGTAGAGAAGTTTTTGGATATTTTCTTTATGGAAGTCAGAATTATGGTCTTGCAGATGAAAATTCTGATATAGATATGTATTGTATAACAGTACCATCTTATAAGGAAGTTTTATTTGGGTATAATAAAAATGCAACATTTAAAATAGGAGCTACTAATGATAATAAAATTACCACAAAGAATTTAATAGATTTCTTTAAAGAATTAGATAAAGGTAATTTTTCAACTATCGAATTATTATTTACACCTTATGTAATAATAAATGAAAAATATATAGAAGAATGGGAAGAGCTAAGGAATATGAGGTTTTCTTTTTTACAGGGAAATCCAAATAAGACTATGAACTCTATATTAGGTCAAGCTAAATCTTATTTAGATGATGCAAGAGAAAAAGAAGAGAAGGAAGTTTCTAACGGTAAGCCATTAGCAAATTATTTAAGATTGATGGATTCTGCTGATAAATATTGTAATAATGATTATGCTAATTTATATGAATTATCTGCTGCGCGCAGCACAGTTTTAAGAAATATAAAGAATAGCTCTGAAGTTTTCAGAATAGGTCCGCGCGAGCTTCCACGAGAATTATATGATTGTAAAACAACTTTAACATCAACAAATATAAATGAAAGAAACAAGGAAGCACTTATAGATTTATTTAAAAACCTTTTAAGGAGATAGATAATGAAATATTTTTTAGATTTTGAAGGAACACAGTTTAGTCATAGAATTATATCCATTGGCGCAGTTTGTGAGAATGGTCACTCTTTTTATTCTCTTGTAAAGCCAGAGAGTAAGTATAAAATTAGTAAAATGATTACAGAGCTTACAGGAATTACTATTGAAGATATTGATAATGCTAAAGGCGCGATAGAAGTATTCAATGAATTTTATAATTGGGTACTTGCACAGGAGGAAGAAGCAAATTGGAATCCCGAATGGTTTTGTTGGGGTTCAGAAGATATTCATTTTGTAAAAGGTACATTTAAAGATTGCGCCAGCGACCCGTGCGCAAGGCTGATTTTAGGCGATATAGCGGGCGGACTTACCGATTATAGTACGAGATTCTGCCAGCGGTATAATATTAAGCAGCGCGGTTTATTAAGGGTTGCGCAGGCATTCGATCATACAAAAGAACAGAATCATAACGCTTTAAATGATGCTATACTTTTACAGTTTATTCACTCTTGTGAAGAGAAATATGAAAAAGCAGAAATAAAAAAGATAGTGGCGCGCCTGACCGAAGTCGAAGAGGCGAAGCCTAAGCCTAAGTGGACTAAATCTGATTTGCCTAAAGGAACGATTGTTACGATTTCAAATAATAAAAAGGTCACACATTCTTTTGAAACAGCGAATGAAGCAGCAAAATGGCTTATATCTGAGGAGAAAATCAAAGGTAAAGAAGAGAGTGAAGTTGCAGAGAAAATATTAAAAGCCGCAAAGAAAAGAAATAGCTATTATAAGTCTTGGAGAATGATAGGAGAGTAATATAATGTCTAATTATGCTTATATAACAACATTAAAGAATCTTAGAAAACATCCAAACGCAGATAGATTACAGCTGGGAGAATGTTTTGGTAATACTGTTTGTTTAGACCTTTCTTACGCTGAGGGAGAGATAGGTGTTTATATCTCAGAAGGCGCGCAGCTCTCTGAGGAATTCTGTGAGGAAAATAATCTTTGTAGAAAGAAAGACGCCGCAGGTAACAATATTGGAGGTTATTTAGACCCTAACAAGAGGAATGTAAAAACAATCGCGCTAAGAGGAGAAAAGTCAGATGGCTTATTCCTGTCATTGTCTGCTCTTGTATATACAGGTATAAACCTTGATGAAATAAATATAGGCGATTGTGTAGATACTTTAAATGGTCATGTTATTGCAACTAAGTATATTCCGCGCCGCCAGCATCGTGAGGGTACTTATACTCCAAAAAAGAAGAAGTTTTCCGTTCCTATTGCGCCTTTGTTTGAAGAACATGTAGATACTCAGCAGTTAGCTTATAATCTTGATAGATTCGCGCCGGGCGACCTTATAGAGATTACACTCAAGCTTCATGGTACTTCGGGCAGAACCGCGCATCTTCCAACATTAAAGGGATTTAAAAAATCGTTCTTAGACCATATCTTTAAGCGCGAAGGTAAACCGGTTTATGATTGGGGATATGTATCTGGTACTAGAAGAACGGTACTGGATCCGCGCAAAGAAGGCGATGGTTACTATAATGACAATACTTTTAGAATAGATTGCGAAAAGGAATTTGCAGATAAATTATTTAAGAACGTAACTGTTTATTATGAAATTGTTGGTTATACTAATGATGGAACTCCTATTATGGGAGAAGCAAAAGTGCCAAAGGATTATCAGAAGCAGTATGGCAATAAAATGGTGTTCTCATATGGTTGCGCGCCAGCAGAACATGATATTTATGTTTATAGAATGACAATGACCAATGAGGATAAAGATGTTATAGAAATACCACCAGATGTAATGAGATTTTACTGTGAGCGCATGAATATAAAGACTCCACCTCTTTTCATGCGCGCATTTATTCCAGATCAAGAAACCTTAGACCAGTTAGGCTTTAAGACTGCGGGTAATTGGGTTTATCAGATGGCGGAACGGTATGCTAACGGTCCAGACCCAATAGATGGAACTCATGTAAGAGAAGGAGTGGTTGTACGTAAGGTAAATTCACCAAAATTTGAAGCATATAAGTTAAAGAATTATTTATTTAAGTTGATTTCTGGTATTATTGTAGAAAAAACAGCGGAAAGCGCGACTAATCTTTCAGAAGATATACTTGAAGAAATGTAATGAATTAAGTCCTACTTGACAGTAGGACTTTTTCTATTTTCAAAAACAGCAAATTTTTTGTTATAATTATTATAGAAGGTTAAGGAAAGGAAGAAACAAAATAATGAAAAAATTATATTTATTAATGGGAATAAGTGGTTCGGGAAAGTCTACCTGGGCACGCGATTTTCAGTCTAAGTTTTCGGATTCTATAGTGATTTCGCGCGATGCAGTTCGTTTTTCTCTTGTAAAAGAAAATGAAGCATATTTTGCAAAAGAGAAAAAAGTATTTAAAACATTCGCGCATTTGGCTTGTGAAGCTATAAAGGCAGAAATAAATAATGTTATTTTAGATGCAACTCATTTAAACTTCTCAAGTAGACAGAAAATTTTAAATGCTATTAAAGAGCCTTTGCAGGAACATGGCTATAAAGTTATTGTAATGCACATAGATACAAAGCCTTCTATTTCTATTGCAAGAGACAAGAAAAGATTAGGGCGCGAACAGGTTGGTTCTGGAGTAATCTCAAAACAGACTGATTCTATTGAACCCGTAACTGATAGTGAAAAGCGTTTTTGGAAAGAGTTTTTTAATATGGAATATTGGAGTATTACTCTTTAAAAAAGAGAGGAAGTGTAGATTATAATTTGGTTTTGCGGAGATTGGCATTTTTGTCACGACAAAGATTTTGTATGGAAAGCGCGTGGATTTAATTCTGTTGAAGAAATGAATGAAGCAATAGTAGAAAGACATAACGCGCGCGTGACTCCAGAGGATACGGTCTATGTACTAGGAGATTGTGCGCTAGGTAATACAGCTGTCGCTATAGAATATATAAAGCAGATGAATGGTCATAAGGTCTTGATTGTCGGTAACCATGATACAGACCAAAGGATAAAAACCTATGTTGAAGAAGGTATATTCGAGGGTATACAGTTCGGAGCTAGACTCAAGGCATCTAAGCGCACGCGCTTTTATCTATCACATTATCCTACTATTGTTAGTAATTTTGACGACCCAGTTAATGTATGGAATATTTCAGCACATACACATAGCAAAGAAAAGTTTGAGATAAAAGATAAGAAGATATATTGTGTTTCACTGGAGGCGCATGATTGTTGTCCAGTTAATATAGAAACAATTTTAAATGATATTAATGAAAGGAAACAGAATGTTAGACATTAGAAGAATTAAAAAAGAATATCAGTTTGATGAAGATGGTTTTGCTTCAGTAACCATTCGCGTTGCAGACAATGTTTTTATAGGCACAGCACAGTGCGCGCCTGAAGATATGGAATTTTGCTCTGAAAAAACTGGTCTTGCTATTGCGGAAACAAGAGCTATGATTAATTATTTTACTTGGGTAAGAGACATAGAGCTTGGTCAGCAATTAAAGATTCTTGAACATTTAGAGAATGGAGTTAATGCAAAAGAAAAGAAAGATAAGAATGGTTATATGATTTATCGCGCAGCAAATCGCTGTAGAGATGAAATAAAGTTTATTAATAAATATGTTGCGGCAATGAGAAAAGAATTAAAGGAGTATATAGAGAGTAAAGCGGATTTGTATGATAAAGTGCGCGCCCGCCGCAGTAAAAATATTAAGGTCAACGAATAATAAGGTGCTGTAAATAATTTTTATATATATTAGGGAAGTGGTTGATTCTACTTCCCTAAAATGTTATTATTATTATTTTAACGAAATGAGGTTTAAACACGAAATGAGTAAAAGAAAAACTTATATTTGCTATTCTTTAAGACTTGCAAGATTTTTAATTTCTCAAGGATTTGAAGTTATAGACATTGCCCCAAATAAAAAAGTTCCTATTTTAAATGTATATTTTTTTAAAAATACTCCAGAATTGGAACAACAAGTAGAAAAATTTTTTAGAAAGGGGCTGAATAATAATGGTAAGTAACCAAAAAAGAATAAAAGTAATTAAAGAGCCTGTTTCAAAGGAGAGAAAATATATGATGATAGATATGACAACTTTGAATAACGCTATGGCTGATTTGACTCCTGAAGGATTTGTTTTATGGATTTATTTTGCTAAAAATTCTCCGGGATATGAGTTTTCTTTAAGTAGTAAGCATTGTATTGAGAATACAAAACTAACAGAATATAAGTATAATAAAGCTATAAAAGAATTAATTGATAAACAATATTTAAAGCCAACTAAAGAAATTTATCCGCATGGAAAACAACAAATTTATTTATTTTGTGAGAATCCTAATCATGTTATAGACCCTAGGGAATTTTCATTTTAATCCGGGATTGTTTTTCCCCTAAAATCGGACTCCCCCGATTTATTATCTTGATGATGAGATCTTTACAATGCAATTGTAAGGCTCATCTTTATTCTTATATTATATTATATTATTTCTTCGCTAACATATTAAGAAGCGCTTATTTAAAATTTTAATAATCCCCTTATAGTATTTTGAAGAAACCCTTTTCTCAAAATCACATAAGGATAAAAGGCTTCCTCTATATTTTAAGAAGGGTATTAATACAGTTTATCAAACAACAAAGGAGGTTAATATAATTTGAGTTATACTATAAACAGCTCAATTCGTGCGAAGTACTACAATCAAACCCCTCGCTCTACATCAAGTATCAAATACATAGTTCTTCACTATACCGCGAATAGCGGTCTGAAGGCTACGGCCAAGGGTAACGCAAACTACTTCCATAATGCTGATCGCAAGGCCAGTGCGCATTATGTTTGTGATGAAGGGAATATAATCTACCAATGCGTACCCGACACTCATGCCGCATATGCAGTGGGAGATAGACAAAAGTATACCAATGGTGGTGCGCAGCTTAAAGGAAAATGTACAAACAGTAATTCAATATCAATAGAAATGGTTAGTCATACTGATTCAAAAGGTAATTATTATATACCAGAAGCAACCATTAATCATGCTGTTGAATTGACGCGCGCACTTATGTCAAAGTACCATATACCTAGCTCTAATGTGATAAGACATTGGTCCGTGACCGGGAAGCTATGTCCAGCACCAATGTGCCATACCTCAGAGGGTAATGCTAGATGGGAAAATTTTATGAATAGAGTAAAGGGCATAAACCAAGCACCGCAAAAGGAGGAAGAAGAAGTGACACAGGAACAGTTTAATTCAATGATGAAAACATATCTCTCAGGTCTTTCAAAACAGGAAGGCGCAACTTGGTCTGAGGAAGCAAGGGAATGGGCAGTTTCCAAGGGTATAGTAACAGGCGATGGAAATGGAAACTACCAGTGGAAATCTAGCCTTACAAGAGAACAAATGGCTATAATGCTTATGAGATTTGCAGAATTAATGGGTAAGTAATATGAAAACTATAAAGAAGATATTAAGTAAAATGACACACTTTCAGTTCAGTAAATTAATAATCGTATTTGAAACTATCTTAGTTGCATATACTTCCTATAAGATTATTGAGTTCACTGGAATCGCAATTCAGAATGATTTTACAGGTTCATTACCTTACTTAACAACATTTTTAGGAGTATTATTCGCGGCTTATGGGGTTTCAGTTAGTTTTTATTACCAGAAATCTGGTAAAGAGAACTTAGCATATATCTCAAATGCCCATGAACTGGAACTGGCGCAACTTAATACTAATATAGATTGCGAGCCAACCATCGAAGAATAAAATATGAAGAGGAAAATCTTTCAGTAGATTTTCCTCTTTTTTTTATTATTCTGACATTTTTGAGAAGTTATGCATATAAATTATCATTCTTATAAAAAATTTGTTATAATATTTATATAAGTTAATGAAGAAAGTAAAAGGAGTGAAAGAGGAAAATTAAATGATTGAAATATACACAGACGGAAGCGCGTCGCCAAACCCCGGACCGGGAGGCGCTGCCGCAATAGCAAGAGATGATGAAAAAGGAATTGTTTGGTATTGGTTTGATTATGAAGAAAATACTACAAACAATAGAATGGAAATGAAAGCGTTAATAGAAGCTTTAAAATGGGCGCGCAGTGAAAATTTATTTGCGGTTCCGATTTATAGTGACTCATCCTATGTCGTAAACCTTTATAGCGATTGGATGTTCAAATGGGCTAGAGCTGGCTGGACTCGAAGCAAGGGCGCCCGCGTTGAAAATTTAGATTTAGTTAAGGAACTTTACGACCTTTCATTCCTTTGCTCTTGCGAGGTAATTAAAGTTAAAGGACATGACGGCGTTTTTGATAATGAATTATGTGATGCTCTTGCCTCAAAAAACACTCAGAAACTTGAAAAATTGCTCAAATCTGAGGACATTTTTAAGTCGAATGAGATATTGGAAGAATATTATAAAAACCTTTAAAATTTTGTTATAATATATATGAAATGAGAGGAGATAAAAATGACGATTGAACAGGCAATTAAGATAGTTGAATCTATTATAAATTCAAATAAGGAATTAATAGAAAGAGAAAAGGCAGATAATGATTTTGCTATTTTTTTAACACAGCAGAATCGCGCGTTAGAAATTTTATTAGAATATGTGAAAGGACAGTTGAACTAATGACGAAGGTAGTAATATTTAAAGATTTGCCAGAATATTTCATTCCGGACGCGTCAGACTGTGCTGATGGTTGTCCTATTGCAATGTACAGAGAACGATTAGATGGTTTAAGTTGCAATTATTTCGATGATTTTAACGATAATTATAGATGTCCTTTTAAACAGGATTATGGCGAAGAAGTTAATAAGCATATAGAAAAAATTATAGAAATAATGGAGGGAAATAATTGAGTAATTATACGGCAAATACTATAAAAACCTTAGATTATTTCGAACACATTAGACAGTATCCCGGTATGTATATAGGTAGTGTAGATATTCGAGGATTACATCACTGTGTAAAAGAAATAATTTCTAATAGTATAGACGAATGGCTTAATGGTGCGGGCGATACTATTACTGTTTCTCTCTTGCCTAATAATGGTATTAAAATAGAAGATAATGGACGTGGAATTCCTCACGGAAAACACGAATCTGGATGTAGTGTTCTTCAGGCGTGTTATGGAATTGCGAATACCGGTGGTAAATTTGATAATGCAACTGGACAGACAGGATATAATTCTTCTGGTGGCGAGCATGGTACTGGAGGAAAAGCAGTTAATGCTTTATCTACAAAGATGATAGTAACCACTGCACTTGAGGGCAAGAAAGAGATAGTAGAGTTTTCTAAAGGAGAATTTATATCTTATAAAGAAGAAGATAGTTCTGAGCATGGTGTTACAGTTACTTTTTATCCAGATGCAGATATTTTTGAAACAATAGAATTTGATGTTGATAAACTTAGAGAAATGATTAGAGAATTTAGTTTTCTCTGTAAGGGTTTAACTTTTATTTTTAATACACTAGAGGGAACTGAAACTTATAAATCTGAAAAGGGTTTATATGATTATTTACAGTATTTGAACAAAGATAAAACTTTTTTATGCAATCCATTTTATATTAATGCAAGAGATGGTAGTTATCAGATAGAAATAGCGTTAGGTTATAATAGTAATTATACTTCTTCTATCAAATTATATACAAATAATATACCGCAGGAAAAGGGAACTCATTTAACTGGATTTAAGACAGCATGGACATTAGCGGTAAATAATTTTGCAAAAGGAAAGAAGTGGCTTAAAGACGGTGAAAAATTAAGTGGTGCTGACCTTGAAGAAGGTATGTTATTAATTCTTAATTTTAAGATGATAGATCCTATCTTTAAAGGTCAGAATAAAGAAGAACTTAGTTCTTCTGAAGGTAGAACTTATGTTCAGAAATTAACTACTGAAACCTTAAAAGAATTATTACCATATCAAGAAAAAGATATTAAAGTAATAGTTAATAAGGCGCTCGCAGCAAGAAAAGCGCGCGAAGCAGCAAAAAAAGCACGAGATGCAGCACGTGCAATTGATAAAAAGAAAAAGGAAAAGGTTCTTAAATTTGACTCGAAGCTGGCTGATTGTTATTCCAAGGATAGAAAAAAGTGTGAGATTTATATCACAGAGGGCGACTCTGCCTCCGGGAACATTAAGATGGCTCGCAATAATGAGTTTCAGGCTGTACTTCCTGTCCGAGGTAAAGTTCTTAATACTAGAAAGGCAACCTTAGAGCAGATTCAGAAGAACGCAGAAATTATGACTATGATTGAGGCATTTGGTCTAACTATAGATGTCAAGACTATGAAGGTAACATTCTACCCTCAGGATCTTAGGTACGGGAAGATAATCATCATGAGCGACGCCGATGTAGACGGGAGCCATATCAAAAACCTCTTTTACACGTTCATATGGACTTTTTGTCCAGAGCTTATCTCTCAGGGTTACATTTATGCGGGCGTACCTCCACTTTATAAGATTACTATAGGTAAAGAATATAAATATTTAAAGAATGACGCGGAATTGGAAGAGTTTCGAAAGGCTAATCCTAAGGGAAAGTATCTAGTTACGCGACTCAAAGGACTTGGAGAAATGTCAATCGACGAGACCGAAGAGACTTTAACAGATCCCGAGAATAGAATAATAAAGCAAATTACTGTAGAAGATATAGAAGGTACAAATAAACTTTTTGATGATTTAATGGGAACAAGTTCAATTCCAAGAAAAGAATATATTAAGAATCATTCAGAAGAAGCGGAAGGTGATATATAAGTGTTTAATGATGTACAGAATGAATTAAAGAAGAACTTTATTGAGTATGCTGTAGCAGTAAATACAGATAGAAGTATTCCAAGCGCGACCGATGGTCTTAAACCAGTCGCGCGCAGGATATTATGGTCAGCACATGAATCTGGATATACATATTCTAAACCACATGTAAAGAGCGCAAGAATTGTCGGAAATACTATGGGTCAGTATCATCCTCATGGAGATAGTTCTATATATGGCGCAATGGTTCGTTTATCTCAGAATTGGGTGCTTAGATATCCTCTTATAGATTGGCACGGGTCTAATGGTACGCAGTCGGGCGATGGTCCAGCCGCAAGTCGTTACACAGAAGCGCGCCTCAGCAAAATTTCAGAAGATGGTTTACTTGCAAATATTAAAAAGAAGAATGTTGATTTTAAACCAAATTATGATGAAACGTTAGAGGAGCCGGTAGATTTACCTTCCATTTTTCCTAACCTCTTGTGTAATCCTAACTCTGGAATCGGAGTCGCGATAGCCACATCATGGTTACCGCATAATTTGACTGAAGTATCTGAAGCTATTAAAATGTATCTTAAAGGTGAAGAACCAACTCTTCCGGGTCCAGATTTTCCTACGGGTGGAGTAATTATTAATGCGAGAGATATTCCAAAGATTATGGCAACAGGTCATGGTAGTGTAAGGCTGCGCGGGCGCTATAAAGTTGAGAAAAATAATATTGTTTTTTATGAAATACCTTATGGTGTTTCAATAGAAAAGATAATGAATGAAATTGGTACAGTTTGCGACAAGAAGGAAATTGAAGGAGTTTCAGATGTTCGTGATGAAACTAATAAGAAAGGTGTTAGAGTAGTTATTGAATGTAAGAAAACTGCTGACCCAGATTATATAGCTAAACTTCTGTTTGAAAAAACTTCTTTGCAGACTTCTATATCTTACAATCAGGTTGCTCTTGTAGGCAAAACACCGACAGAATTAAATTTAAAGCAATGTATTGAAATATATATTAATCATAATACTTCTTGTATTAAAAGAGAAGCCGAATTTGATTTAGCAAAAGCAAAAGCAAGACAGGAAATACTGGAAGGCTTACTGCGCGCGCTTGAAGATATTGATAATATTATAGCTTTAATTAAAAAGTCTAAGAGTAGCGCAGATGCTAAAGATAATTTAATATCTCAGTATAATTTTACAGAAAATCAAGCAAAAGCGATTGTAGGCATGAAATTAGGTAGCTTAGCTAATCTTGAAAAAATTGCTTTAAATGATGAATATAAAGCATTATTAAATTCTATTGAAAGCTTGAATATATTAATAAATAATAAAGATAAACAGATAGAAGAATTAATAACAAGACTTGATGCAATAGTAAAGAAATATGGTGATGCAAGACGCACAGAATTATTAGATATTGAAGAGCCTACTACAAAAGGAAAGAAAACAACTAAACCAAAACCTGCGCCAGTGCCTTGTATGGTAGTATTAACTGAAACTGATAATATTAAAAGGATTCCAATATCTTCTTATAAAGTACAGCATCGTGGCGGCAAAGGTGTTAAGTCACAGGAAGATATAACAAAAATAACTATTAGAACCAACACAGTTGATTCATTACTTGTATTTTCATCTTTAGGCAAGTTATATAAAATAGAAGTTAATGATATTCCAGAAGGAACTAATACTGCGCGCGGTACAAGTCTTGCGATGTTAGTTGGTATGGATTTTAATGAAAAGGTTGCAACTATTTATTCATTATCAGATGATAGTAATTTTGAATATGTATTGTTTATAACTAAGAATGGTGTTTTAAAGAAATCTTTACTTTCAGAGTATACTTCTACAAGGCGCAAGAAGGGCATTGCCGCTACTAAAATTAAGGATAATGATGAACTTATAGCAGTTACTTTATTAAACGATGAAGATATAATTTTATTAACTAAGAATGGCATAGGAATTAGAATCCCTTCTTCGGAAGTTAGACCAATGGGTAAATTAACCATAGGTGTAAGGGGTATAGAATTAGCCAAAGATGATTATGTCGTTTCCGCGCTTATAGTTAGAGATAATAACGATAAGCTTGCAATAGCAAATGAAAATGGTTATGGCTATAAATGTAAAGAAGAAATGCGCCAGCAGTCGCGTGGCGGGAAGGGACTTAGATACTCGGACTCTAAGATAGCCGGCGCCGCGATGGTTTCAGATGATGATATTCTTCTTTTCTCTTGCGCGAAAAACAATATAGTAATACCTGCTAAAGAATTACCAACACTTGATCGTGGAAGTAAAGGTAATAAATTAGTAGATGGCGGAAATATTAAAAGTGTTAGTAAAATATAGGAGATAATATGGGATTTGATAAAGAAAAAATAGCAGAATTATATCCGGGTGCAGAGAATATGATGTTTTCACCTATGAAGTATTATGCGGCTTCTGACGAAAAGATTGATAGGGCTTGTGAAACTAATGATTGGTTTGGAGAAAAGAAAATAGATGGCGCGCTGTACTTAGCCACTTTAACAGAAAAAGGTGATTATTTATTTTCAAGAACTCCAAGCAAGAAAACTGGTCTGCTTGTGGATAAATCTGAAAATGTTCCACATATTATGAACGCTCTGAGTGTGCTGCCTAAAGGTACGATTCTTTTAGGTGAAATTTATTATCCTAATGGCACTTCTAAGAATGTCACGAGTATAATGGGATGTTTACCAGAAAAGGCAAAAGAAAGACAGATGGGCGAATATGGTTATATCTCATATTATGTCCACGATATTCTTTGGTATAATGGCATTAATTTAATTGCGGGTAAAGCTACTAATCTTGAACGCTATTGCATCTTACAGAAAGTTTGGGAAAAATATAATCTTGAACATCCTAATATTCATTTAGCCGAAGCATTCTTTGATGACTTCAAGGGTCGCGCCGCGCGAATTATCTCTGAGGGCGGAGAAGGTATCGTTATGAAACTTAAGACTGGGGTATACGAGCCTGACAAAAGACCGCAGACCAATTACAAGGTAAAGTCCGTAGATTACGTCGACGTTATATGCCTTGGAGGTGTCGATCCGACACGTGAATACAATGGTAAAGATATAGAATCTTGGGAATATTGGACAGAGCGCTTAGAAGCTGATAAAAATGGCAATTATAAATGGGAAAAAATAAAGGGATATTATTATGAAGATTATCAGCACAATCCTCATATTTATCGCCCAATAACCAAAGCTTATTATTATGGTTGGAAAACAGCTATAAGAATAGGTTTATACAATAGCAAAGGTGAAATAGAAGAAATTGGAACTGTATCAAGTGGACTTACTGATGAACTGCGCGCGGACCTTGCGAAGAATCCATCTAAGTATGAAGGGAGAGTAGTCGCTATTCAGGCTATGAGTCGAGATAAAAAGGAACATACTTTACGTCACCCATTCATAGTCCAGTTCCGTGATGATAAACCAGCGCGCGATTGTACCATTGAAGAAACTTTTTCATAAACACAGTAAAAGAGCAGTAAAAATAGTTTACTGCTCTTAAAAATTTTGATATAATATATTTACAAAGTTAAGGAGAGAGAAAAAAAAAGATATGACTCTTCAAGAAATCGCAGATAATATCATTAAGTATGAACAAATTCTTACCAGTTCACATAGTAAAGTTGAACTTGCTCATGCGGAGAAAAAGATAGAGGAATTATGCGAAGGTCTGACCGCCTACGACTTTATCAAACTCGATGAAATTATCCAAGAAAAAATGTCAGAAGGTTTTGCTTAACATGAAAACTTTTGATATAATAATA
>ULYM01016583.1_pt1 | contig 15370 bp, 11 predicted proteins | sample 1962141 | NCBI WGS metagenome assembly ULYM01 (sample SAMEA4835862, study PRJEB28245) | human gut metagenome | biome: gut microbiome; material: fecal sample | place: Denmark | collected 2008
TCTGGTATCCGATGGACGGGAGGACAGACAAGTGGCAGCTTTACTTCTCTACAGACGATTCGATGGATGGACGGGAGTTGCTGGATTATTACAGAACCAGGTTTCAATTGGAATTTTGCTTTAGAGATGGTAAGCAACATGCAGGAATCACCAACTGTCAGTCAACCGACTTCAGAAAGTTGGATTTTCACTTCAATGCGTCGCTCGCAGCTATCAACTTGGCCAAAGCGGCATGTAAGAGACTCGGAATAGCTTACTCCATATCATCTTGCAAGTCATTCATACACAATGCTTATATGCTTGAACGATTTATTTGCGTGTTCGGGATTAACCCAGACCCACAAGTTATTGACAAACTTTTCAAAGAACTCATTTTATTTACTGCCAGAGCCGCTTAGGCTTGGCGAATTTTTAACGAACTATTGTTAGAACTTAAATTCTTCACAAAAGACATCCATTATAAATCCTTATCACTTCAGAATATACGGAAAGCCTTGATCAATACATCTCCTTTTGATTCTTTTATAACCAATCGGATTTCTGATATTTTTTCGGGAGAAGATAATCGCTCAATCCGCTTATGACCAATACAAGTTCCTTCTGCTAACTTTTTCCAGCCTCCGGACACTTTTCCTTCTATCACATATTTCCGTACCCGTTCACCTTGTGTAATATCTTCCTGTATTTCCAGATGAGAAATCAAGGTCGGTTTGTCCAATGCTATATGATACTCATTACCTTTACCTGCCGTCTGCTTCAACGGATGCGCATACGTTTGATCAATAGCTCGTCCGAACTCAGCCAAACGCAAAGAATCTGCAGCCGGAATCAAGCCCCGATCATCTGGTGTCAAACCCAAAATCAAAGTTGAGTTACGACCCACCGACTTCTCATACATATCCATCAAGTTCTCCAATGGAAAGATATGAGCTTCATCACCCGGTTCCCAGAACCATTCATGCCGACCATTATAACCACGCAAAGGAGCATCCGACATGGCCGGCATATAATAAGCCCCATCCGGATCTCCAGTCTTCAATAGCTGGAAATCATTCTTAAAGATCTCCTCCTGGTTCTTGGAGTGGGAATAAGGGAAAGGATAAGTTCCCCAACAAGGATAAGCAACCGTTCCCGTCTCCGATCCACCCCAACGTATGTCTGCCCGCTGACTGTTGTGGTAGAAAATGATATTCTTCTGGTATTTCTCCACAATTGGCAGGATATCGGCGCCTCCCAATTCCGGTCCATGACCTCCACCATCATACCAGACAATCGCCAGATCACCGTAACGTGACATCAGTTCTTCGGTCATTCCTTCGCACATCTTATTATAGAATGCCTGCCGGTTTTCCTGAAACTTCGTTCCATCCTTCGGCATCATAAAATCATGTACTCCCAAAAATGAATTCCAACGAATACCAATATAAATACCCGGCTTCACGCCATACTTCCGACAAGAGTTGACAAAGTCGCGCACAAGATCCCCTTTCCCATCCTGCCATTTCAAGGCTTTCATGCAATACGGATTGACATCCGACTGATAAAGTGCAAACCCCGTTTCGTGTGTAGCCGTCAGAATAGCAATCTTCGCCCCCATTCCCTTAGCACTCCGAATCCATTGATCCGTATCATATTGCTTAGGATGGAAAATATTTATATCCGGAATCGGCGTAATCCGATTATAAGCCTGATTATATTGTTTCCCGTCAAATACATGCAGGTCATAATGAAATACGGCTGTCAGTTCAGCCTCCTGCCAAGTAATCTGTGCCGGAGTCGGTAGTGGAACAGATGTTTTCTCTTCCGACCATCCCATACTTATACAACCAGCCAGTAAAGTTGTAAATAGCCATTTCTTCTTAGTCATTTCCTTCTTATTTTATCAATATACTTGTTATCTGTTATCATAAATTACTTTGGCGAAACGTTCACCCAAAGTCAAAATTCCGTATGTTCCTAAATGAACATCGTCTTGAGGCATTGGTGTCCGGTAATCATTCCGACGCATCTGTAAATCATCTCCTTCTACCAAGAATGCATTCTTCACCGACAATCGGGTACAAGCGCCTTCTGAAATCTGTACCTGAGCTTTCCGAACCAGTTTTCGCCCAGGGAATCGTTCTGCTGCCATCGGCATCACTTCCCCATAAACAAACAGCATATCCGGAGCATCCAACTCTTTTCTGATCTGCAAAATCAAGTTTCGAAGATTTTCCCCATACCGTCTGGAATTTTCCATTCCAGCAATCTCCCGGGCATCCGCTTCTCCTTGCTGCCAAACCATTGCCCGGATAACCGGAGTATAACCTTTCGTTTTCAATTCCTGCAAAGCTTGCTTAACAGTCTGTAACCACTTTGCATATTCTTCCCCATGCGATTCTCCTTCCCGATTACCCGGATTCCATTGCTGATACAAATTCGAACCCGAAAGTGCATGTTTGATCAAAGCCCACTTCCGTTCTGGGAAATAATCTTGCAAGGCTGTTCCCAAACTTAATTCAACCCCGAATTTATCCCAAGTTTCCGACGCCTGGCAAAGCGGTCGCCATCGATCTCCTCCTTCTCCCTGATTCAAATACTTAGAATAATAGAACATTACCGTTGTATCTGCCTGAAATGACTTTGGGATATTACGGACATAACCTTGTCCGGTAGCATTCGACTGTCCACCTATTAAGACGACATTCACTTCTTGAGCCGCTAAAGAATGTATAAATAACAATAAAACTAAATCCCAGAATAATTGATAAAATAAACGCATATCTTGTTTCTTTATTGCCAACAATTTTCAAAATAAGAAATATTTGGACGTATTTCATTCCCTTCAAAATCTACAGGATATAAAGCACCTTCTTTCTCCAATCGAACCTTCATGCGCCGTAACATATCCAATGCCTTTTGTGGGTATTTTGAGGATATTTCATGATGCTCATAAGGGTCATTCTTCAAATTATACAAAATACAATCCGGCCTTTCCGGATGTTCCGGATTATAATAATAAATCAACTTCCAATCCTCTTCTCGGTAAACCGTAAAATAACTACCCCGATGATTATGTGGAAAATGCATCAAAAAACAATTCTCACGAGAAGAATCTCTAGAACCAGAATACAACATAGATAAATCCTGCCCATCTATCGGATGAGATGATGGTATATCCGCTCCTGATAAATGAGCCAAAGTGGGATAAATATCCATCACTGTACCCATTTGCGTCTGAATAGTTCCAGCGGTAATAGGCCATTGCTTTTGAAACCGGTTCTTTTTATTCGGTTTTGCCCAAGCGATTATAAAAGGGACACGCATACCTCCTTCAAATTCAGTTCCTTTTCTTCCTCTGAACGGAGCTGCCGAAGCATAATCTCTTGACGGACCTAACGGAGCATCCCCACCATTATCCCCCAGAAAAATAATCAATGTATTCTCCGCTTCACCTATTGTTTCCAAATGTTCCATCAAATCCCCCAAAGATTTATCCATTCCTTCGATTAAAGTGGCAAAAGCCTTAGCTTGATCAGATTTATCAAGGTCTGTATAATGAGGCAAAAAGCGTTTATCCACTTCAAATGGAGCATGAACGGCATAATGTGCCATATATAAAAAGAAAGGTTTTTTTTCCTCCACTGCCTTATCAATCTGTTCTTGGGCTTCAAGTGTTAGTGCATCTGAAAGAAAGGTATCTGTTCCATGATATTTTTCCAGTCCCGGAACAGCTCTGGATTTATTTCCTTTAATATACCCATATCCGTGTTGACCGTAATAACTGCCTGGCTGACCAATAGAAGAACCAGCCACATTCACATCAAATCCCAGGTTTTGAGGAAATTCACCTTCACTTCCAATACAACCGAAATGAGCCTTTCCTACATGAATCGTACGATATCCTTCTTGCTTCAGCATTCGGGGTAACGTCCATTCGTTTTCTTTCAACCCTTTCCAATTCCATTGATAAGGACCAAATTGATTCCGGTTATTCGACTCCGAATTGATCCAATTTGTCGTACGATGGCGAGTCGCATTTTGTCCAGTCATGATAGAAGCACGTGACGGAGAACTGACACTCTGCGCATAAAAAGTAGAAAAGCGGACTCCTTGTTCAGCCAATCGTTCCATATAGGGTGTATGATACCACTTATTCAACGGATGAACAATAGGTTCTCCCTGTTCATTCACATCGAAAGGAACTGAAGTATCCATCAAACCCATATCATCTACCAAAAATAGAATGACATTAGGCTTGTCTGTTTCTGCATAATTAAATACAGAAGTCAATAAAAAACAACCTAACAATTTGTATTTCATATATATCTTATTAATCTATCGTTCCAACCATAATCATCCACCAATATAAACAATACATTCTTCGGCTTCTCCTTTGCTGATAAAGCCAGCCATGGACTCAAACCACAAAGGAATAATGTTGCCCATTTTGTTTTATTCTTTTTATTCATAAATTATACTATTTAGTTTATTAGTTGACAAGATTACCCAAGGGAACCAGGTCTCCTTGTTTAACTGGTTTACTTATCATCCGATTCAATACACAAATCCACACCCACCGGATAATGATCCGATAAATAATCATTCTCTGGACCATTATAGATAAAAGCATCTACTACCATCGACATTAATGCCGGTGTAACAAAGATGTAGTCCAACCGTTCACCTATCCGTTTCCTTACTTCCTTGTTTCTGGAAAGATACATTAAAATAGGAGTCGGGAAAGAGGTCCTTTCCGAAATACCTGTAAACTTCTGACAAACATCAATCAATGGGTAAGACAAGAAACGGGAAATAACCGAATAATCGAAGTCCCCATCCAATAGATTCGGACTACTTTGTCCACCATATTTCATTCTTAAGTCGGTCGATGTCTCCTCCATATAATCCCCATCAAACGGAGAATGAGCATTCATATCACCCATCAATAAACAAGTATCCAACGCGTGCTCCTTGATATACGCTGTTATCGTTTCCGCTTCCAGCCGGCGCTGGTTCGTATTTCCCGGATTCAAATGAGTGACCAACACATCCAAGCCGTACGTCTTCACATGCAACAGACCATGTCCACAATGTTCCAACATCTTCTGCTTTACATCAATCGGTTTCTTGGATGTAATACCTACCGGATAACCATTTTCCTTGACGATCACCGCATAAGGATGTCCCCATTGTTTCGCCAAGGCAGACAAACGCTCTTGGGTAAAACCGCACAATTCCTGCAAAGCCAGGATTTCCGGATCTTGCTGTCGAATCCAATTCACAAAACGTTCCTGACGATCCGTATCTTTTCCCCAATCAAAACCATTAAAGATATTGTAAGAGATTATCCGGACCTTCTCATGCCCGGATTCCCAATGACGTTCATACTTCTCATTAGATATGGTCTGCGCATTCGAAGATACACCCACCAGAAGCATACATAAAGCTATCCATAAAAACCTTTTCATGATCATATTCTTTTATTTACTAGTAATATATTGACGAGATTTCAAATACAAAACTTATTATCAAATCATTCCTTATTCTTCGTTCAAATCAACAATCTCAAATGCTTTACCCGTTTTCTTGGAAATAGGTATATCCGCATGGGTATCTACCAACTGTTGCTTCAGCAAACCTAATAATTCTTTTCGTATCTGAGGTTCTTTTGTTGCCAGATTCTGTTTTTCCGAAATATCACCTTTTATATTATACAATTCAATAGACTGTTTATCATAACGGTAAATCAACTTATAATCGCCTTTACGAATCACACTGTACGGATACTGATCGTAAATATGCGGATAATGCCAATAGAAGATACGGTCTTGATAACCTTTTATTTTCTTTCCTCGGAAAAAAGGAGTGATATCTACACCATCCACCTGAGTATCCGCATCTTTATACGACGATGCATGAGCTAACGACAATATCGTTGGAAAAATATCTTCTATAATTACCGGCTGGAGGCACTCGCTTCCGGCTTTCGTCATACCTGGTATATCTACTATCATCGGAACACGAATACCTCCTTCATAAGGAGAGATCTTATGACCACGAAGAGGTTCGTTCCGGACACTCTGACTGGGCTGACCATTATCTGACATAAAAATGATAATGGTATTATCTTCTATTCCCAAACGACGCACCAATGCCATCAAGTCTCCCAACGACTTATCCATACTTTCCAACATGGAGGCATATTTAGCCTGAAACTCCGAGATTCCCATGTTCATGTATTTATCCAGAAACCGCAAATCCGGTTCCCATGGTGCGTGAATAGCATAATGGGACATGTACAAATAGAACGGTTGGTTTTCAGCTACAGCTCTTTCCACTTCCTTTGAAGCTTCGATTGTCAATGCTTCTGTCAGATTGATATCTTTGCCATGGTATTTGTCCAAACCAGGGATATTCCACTCTGCTCCTCCGTTCCGGAAAGCGGCACTAAAATTGTTCGTTCCATAATAACTTCCGGGGCCGCCGGCTGCATGACCGGCAATATTCACATCAAAACCCAAAGTTGTCGGATCGGCTCCGGGTGTTTCACGTGCTCCCCAATGAGCTTTTCCCACATGGATCGTCCGATAACCGGCTTCTCGTAATATGGAAGGCAATGTCTCCTTTACATAAACTGTATGTTCCACACCTTCCTCACAAGCCATACCATTCACATTCCAATCAGGGACTTCTACCAGATCACTCTTGTAATAGCGGTCTGGAGACGTATTCTTAAACAAAGTCCAGTTGGTTACCCGATGTCTCATGGCATTCTGTCCTGTCATGATACTGATCCGTGTCGGGGAAGACAGCGGACAAGCATACGCCTGTGTAAACTTCATTCCCCGCTCAGCCAACCGTTCCATATTCGGAGTATGATAAATGTCATTCAACTCCGTACGATCTTGATAAAAAGGTACGGATGTCTCCTGCCAACCCATATCATCTACCAGAAAAAAGATGATATTCGGTTTATCTGTCTGTTGTGCCTGCGCAAAAGCAGACAACGATAAAAATACGGATGTAATAATTGTTTGTTTCATAACCAATTGTTCTTATTAAAAACTATTCTTCAAAACGTAAAACATGGACCATCGTTTCTTTTCCACCTTTTATATTGGCACCTGAAGGGACATAAAGATAAGCAGGCTTACCATCTTTCATCAAAACCTGTGGCCGCTCAAACTTAGGATAAGCTCCATACAACTGTTTGGCATGATCCAACGCTCCAGCTGGCAAATATTTATCAAAACGATGAAAACCTGGTTCGTATTCAGTAAAATCCAAACCATTATCAGACTTCCATAAAATACCTCCTCCTGCTTCTAATATACCATGATTATCCGTTGTCAACAAACAAATCTTATCATTATAAATGAAGGCATAACCATCTTCTATAGCTTTATTATTCTTTGTAACAGGTTCTGGATACATCACATAGGGACCTTCAATTTTTTCGGCAAAAGCAACACCCATTTGACTCTTGTTCGATTTGAAATATAATAAAAATCCCCCTTTAGGATGTTGCAATAAAGCCGGATTGACAACTCCATTAGCCGCTTGATGCGTCCAATGGTTTGGGTTATCAGAAGGAGACAAAATACAACCATCCTTACCTACCTTTTGCCAAGGTCCATATAAATTATCTGCTATCAGCATACCTATTCTTTGATTGGCAGGATGCGGAGGTTGATGATAATCATTATTGGAAATATATAATAAGACATACTGATTTCCAACCTTATGAATAGCAGGATTATGTATACCACATTTATCCCATGTATCTTTTCCCGTTCCTTGCAAAACGATATCTACAAACCGAAAAGGACCTTCCGGTCTATCCGCCACATAATGAGCAATCTCGCTATGAGAACGCCAGCCCGGATCAAATTGATGTTCTATACGCCAACGCGTAGTAAAAATATGTACTTTCCCATCTTCACCCCAAATCGGAGAAGAGCCCCATAAATGATATCCCGGTTCTTCGATGGCAATACCTCCGTATTTCCATTTGTCGGCAAAATTATTTTCATCTGTCATCCAAGAAGATAATTGTTCCCATGTTTTTACAGAATCATTCTGTTGAGGAACTCCTTGAGTACTTCTACCATTCTTTACATAATTAACCAACAATAATCGCATCTTTTCTGCAATTTCTGGATATTGCAAATAGACATTATGCTCCTCTTCCGGATCTCGTTCCATATCATAAAGTTGATAAGGGATTTGTTTATCCGGATCCACTTTGGTCCAACCTCCGGATTTATTACTCAACAATAATTTCCATTTACCCTGCCGAATAGCAAAACTTCCGTCAATCGAATGATGTACAGTTGCTTCTCGGATAATATTTTTTTCTCTTTCATTGAATAATAAAGGCAACAGGTTATAACTATCTTCGGCTTCATTGTCAGAAATGGAATAACCAACCAACGATGCAAATGTAGCCATAAAATCCGTTAGACAAATCGTTTGATTAATTGCATGCGGTTTTATTTGGGAAGGCCATGAAACAAAACAAGGAACATGATGACCACCCTCATATAAATCAGATTTCATTCCTTTAAATATATAACTCGGATCATGTCCCTTTTCTGCCAGCTTATCAAATTCGGTACGTGGAGAACAACCATTATCTGATGTAAAAACAACTATTGTATTGTCTGAAATCCCCTTTTTGTCCAAAGTTCTCAGGACACGCCCAACAACAGCGTCTGTCTGCATAACAAAGTCGGCATAAAGATTTAATCCTGATTTTCCTTTAAATTCTTTTGCAGGAACGATCGGAGTATGAGGAGAGGTGAGGGGTAAATATAGAAAGAACGGTTTTCCTTTATCTGATTTTTCAATAAAATCAACAGCTTTATCGACAATTGCAGGTAAAACTTTCTCCATATTCCAACCTTTAAGACCATGTCCAGCCCTTGAATCCATCTCTTGACTAACCGAGTAAAATTCATCTGGAATACCGATGGTTTGCCTATTCTCGATAAAACAATAAGGAGGATAATTCGGTGCATCTACACCAAAAAAATAATCAAATCCTATATCGCAAGGTCCACCCTTTATTTCTTTGGAAAAATCTATATTACATTGTTCCTTCGTATCAATCGGAGATTTTCCGTCAATCGTTGGAAAATTCATCCCCAAATGCCATTTCCCTATACAAGCCGTTTCATACCCTTTACTTCGTAACATACTAGCCATAGTTGTACGACCATGGTCAATGAGTGGTTCATCATACCAAGTCAAAACCCCCTTTTTTAAACGACTTCTCCAATTATACCGTCCTGTCAATAAACCATATCGAGTTGGTGTACTAACAGCAGAGCTTGAATGAGCATCCAGAAAAGTTACTCCTTCTTGAGCCAGCTGATCTAAATTTGGAGTATGTATTTTCCCTCGCTCATTCAACACAGATAAATCCCCGTATCCCAAATCATCTGCTAATATAAATACAATATTAGGCTTATCAGAAACCTGTGAATAAGCTATTGCCGGCATTAATCCTATACCTATGGGTAAAAACAAATAAGATGCATTCATAATATTTTACTTATATATTTATTTACACCGGAAAAACACGATAAAAGAATCATTCCCTTTCTTCACGCCAAAAGAAAGCATTTTTATCTCACCATCTTCTAAATATACATAAGGGCGCTCCATCCGATCTACTTTCATAACGGTTCCATCTTTTAAAGGAATCTCTTTTTTACAGACTTGGTAATTTTTAGCTTTTTCCCAATTGATTCCATCTTCCGATGTTATCATACCAATAAAGTTTCCTCCATGAGCATGAAAAAGTGCATAAAATCTTCCTCTCTTCTTATCAAACCAGACACAAACATCCTCTGTTGGAATATCTGAAAAAGCAGGTTTACGCTCCAACACAAATGGACCTGTAGGATTATCTGATGTTCCTATCGCTTGTATCAAATGACGTTTAGGAGACGGATTGTTATCGCCTTTGATAATTAAATAATATCGTCCATCCTTCCCTTGGCAAACAGACGGATTCACTGCCACCGTATAAATAGGAACTTGAGGTTCCAACAAAGGATGATCCAATCTTTCCCATGGGCCATTCAGTGAAGAAGCGATCGCCACTCCTGCCCGTTGATTCGAACGTAATAAATTCCAATTGGGATGAGAATATCCTGTCAATGCAGTTTCTTGTAATTGCTTTTCTGTTAATTGGGAATTACCTGTATTAGTCGATGTATAATACATATAATATGAATCGCCAAATTTATTAACCTGCACATTATGAGCCGTAACAGAATCCCAAAAACCTGGTCTGGCTTTTAACACGGTTTCTTTATATAGATAAGGACCTGTCATTTTTTTGGACGTAGCATGGGCTATCTCCGAATGAGTCAGCCAAGCGAAAAAACTAAGTTTCCTTGGCCAACGTGAATAAAACAAATGATAAATACCTTCTTCATCTTTTATGACAGAATTACACCAATTAAAATATTCTGAGTCTCTTACAAACTGACTTGAATCAGCAGGCTGTATCATCGCCGATAAGTTTAAATCATCTACTTTTTGTGAATGTATAACCTCTACAAAAAAGGATATAAACAGACAAATAGAAAGTAATTTCTTCATTCCTTTATTTTTTTAATCTAACAAAAACAATATAAGTATCATCTCCCTTCTTAACTGCTAAAGACAAAACCACGGGAACATTGTCTTCTAAAAACACAAAAGGACGTTCCATCCGGTCTGGCAAAATAGGATCAAGGTTTTCTGTCCGGGGAATTCTTTTTTTCATAATTTCAAAATCTTCTGCTTTTTCCCAATTCAAACCATCTTGCGAAGTCATCATACCGATATACGTATGCGCATGAAAAACTGCATAGAAACGTTGACCTTCCTTATCATACCACATCGAAACATCTTCCGTATCCCAATCTTGAATAACAGGTTTAGGCTGAATCTTAAATTCCCGATCCGGATATTCCGAAACAGCAACAGCCTGATTCCTTTCAAATTTTGTAGAACCTGGTTTATCGCCCTTTACTATCAGAAAATACTTATCTTGATCATAACAAATCGCAGGATTAACAACTAATGTTTCGATAGGTCCTTCCGGTTCCAAGAGTGTTTCTTTTTCAATCTTAAACGGACCATTCAACGTTAAAGCTGACGCAACAAATGTACGTTGATTTACCCTCAACGGTTTCCAATTTCTATGTTTTCCTCCCACTTTCGCAGTTTCTATCAATTCTTGGTTCGAGATATTACGATCCATATGTGTACTGCAAAAATAAAGATAATATTTTCCTTCAAAATATTTAATTTTTGGATTATGAGCCGTAATCATATCTTCTGCTCCATAATGTTCTTTTTCAAGATCTATTACAGTATTAACATATTGATAAGGCCCATCAGGATAATCGGACACAGCATGAGCTATAGTAGAATGTGTCAACCAAGCATCAAATGTATAGCTACGTTTCCAGCGGGAATAAAACAAATGATATTTTCCGTCTTCGCCCTGAATAATCGAACTACACCAATTAAAATAATCGGAATCCCGAAAAATATTCTTTTCTGATATAGGTAATATCTTATCAGAAATTTTCACCTCTTGTGCCATAGAAACAAACAGACAAAACGTACAAAAAACAAGTATAAAACAAATAAACGATTTCATACAATTCCTTTCTATAATATTGTAATGGTAATCACAAGTATCTTGTGACGACCATCACAAACAATTTGTGAACCCCGTCACAAGTATCTTGTGAGCCTCGTCACAAATACCTTGTGAAGAACGCCACAAGTACCTTGTGAGGAAGCTCACAAACAACCTGTGTGATTCTCAGCCCTATTAACTAACTTTGAGTTTGATCGGGCACACCAACGTACGAGGTTCTTTCAACAGCGTTGTCCCTGTAGTGAAATACGTTTCTATCTCTAAGCGATATTCGCCAGCTAATAAACCTGTCGGGAATATAAAGATGATCTTTGACGGATCATTCACTCCGATAACAGTTACGTCTTCACCCGACTCGGATTCGTTATACAACGTTAGTTTACCGATGCCCGAACCGTCTGCATTGACACACTTGATTTTGTTACCTTTCAACTGTACCATACCGCCCGGTGTTACCGTGCCATCGGTCTTGCCAGTCGTCATATCCAGAACCTCCGCAATATTCGCACCACCCAAATCCAGCCTGCGGCCTGAAAATTCCAAGATTACTTCATCTTGTAACTTCTTTTTCAGATCTGATGATGCCGTTATATTAATCTGACATTTGTTTTTTACAGGATCAGCCAAACCTGTTCCAGAAAAAATTCCCGTAATGGAAGGCTGGTATTGAGCCACTCGTGACACATACGTATTTCCTTCACACAAAGCCTTCATCAACATATCTTCGTAGATATTGATGATATTCTCAATCGTATCCGCACGGTATTCCGTACGTTCCTCTGCAATCCGCAAAGCCAAGTCTTTCGGTGTCAGACTTAACAACTTTCTTGGGATTGCCACATAATCTTCTTGTACATCTTTCGTGATCGTATTTTCACGAAGATCGTAATACCACTTGAATGCCATAATATCCTATATATTTAATAACTACAATTTTACCAACCAGGGTTATTCTCATTAATATTAGGATTTTCATTCAAAACAAATGCAGGTAAGGGCCATAATTCACATTTACCTTTTACATACTTCGAATTCGGTAATTTTCCTAATGTTTCTTCTTGAATACCCCAACGAATAATATCCCAACCGCGAATATCTTCAAATGCAAATTCTACACGTCGTTCGTGACGAATTGCTTGGCGCATTTCTTCCTGAGAATAAGAAGCTTTTGTTTCCAAACCAGCCCTATCTCTAATCCGTTTCAATAGAGGTATAGCTTCATTTGTACGTCCCAATTCATTCAACGCTTCAGCCCTGAATAAAATCACCTCGGCATAGCGCATGACAATCGTATTAATACCCACAATTCGAGGTTCTCCATAAAATACATTTCCCTTTTTAATGCTATGAGTAGTTGGCCCAAAAGCAGTTGCCATTTCAGCTTTATATTCAAATTCATCCAAACCAATTGTGAACTTTTCACCGTCAGAAAAGAATGTTGCAGCAAAACGTTTATCTCCTGGTTCAAATTCATTAACAATGTTTTCTGAACACTGCAGCCAACCATAAGCAGCATCTCTAGACATATTTACATTTCTCGGGCTTAAGTAAATAGGACGCCAATTTTTATAAAACTCTGTAGAATATTGCCTTTCAAAAATAGATTCCTTATTATTCTCATTTGTTTCCAAATGGATTGTAGAGAAATCATCTAACAAAGCATATACACCTTCTCCTTCCAAGTTCATCACTTCTGCCGCCCATTTTTCTGCATTTGCCCAATCTTTTAAATTCAAATACACCAATGATAAATACGACATAGCAGCACCTTTTGTTATACGTCCAGCTTCTGCATCTGACCATTTTTTAGGTAAATTATTAACCGCAAACATCAAATCATCAATAATCAACTTATAAACCTCTTCTACACTAGTTCTTGGAGGATACAAATCAGTTAACGATGTATATTCTTGTGTAATAAGAGGTACAGCTCCATACAATCTAACTAACCTAAAATACCAATAAGCACGAATAAAATAAGCTTGACCCAAAACTTGATTTTTTATGTCTTCATTAATACTCATCTGCATCACATTTCCTATACAGGTATTACATCTAGAAATTCCCTTATAAGCAGCTTTCCAAACACCTCGTATAGGCTCATAATTATCATCAAACTGATAAGTATTCATTACTCCTGTCCAACCCAAAAAAGGGACAATATCATCCGATTGAATATCACCGACAGCATCTAATCCCGCAGCCCAAAAATCAGTTGGATTATTCAACTGAGAATAACAAGACGTTGCTGCCATAATAGCATCCTCTTCTGTTTTGTAAAATGTATTAGGTGTAGCAGAACCATAAGGTTCTTCGGTCAAAAATCCTGAACAACTACTTACTAATAAAGAAGATAACAGCATAGGTATAAAGATCAATATATATTTATTCATAATCTATCAGAAATTTAAATTTAAACCAATTGTATAAGAACGAGCTTGCGGATAAGAATCACCCCAAGAATTGAATTCTGCAATTCCTGATATTTCAGGATCAATACCAGGGAAAGGAGTAATAGTCAACAGATTTTGACCTGCTACATAAACTCGAGCCTTCATCTTATCTTTTAAATTGAATGTATAACCTAACGAAATATTCTTCAAACGAAAATAATCGGCACTTTTAATATGAAACGTCGATATATCGCTATAATCCAAGTTATACTTCAATTTTGGCATTTCATTAGTCGAACCTGGCCCTGTCCAACGATCCAACCAAACAGCATTTACATTTCTCCAATTACTGAGAGTCTGCATACCTCCAACATATCCCCAAAACAGATCTTTTCCAAAATCTCCTTGCCAAAACATTGAAAAGTCAAAATTTTTATATTTCATAGCCAAATTAAAACCTAAAGTTGAATGAGGCATAGCATTAGCTATATAAGTTCTATCTTGATCATTAATTACTCCGTCGTTGTTCAGATCCTTGAATTTAATAACCCCCACCTCTGCTTTAGACCATTTGGGAGAATTAGCAACTTCTTCCTCTGTTTGGTATATTCCATCCATCACATACCCATAGATCGAATTTATAGGATGCCCAATCTCACTTCTTGCTACAATATTATAAGAATAATTATGTGTTAAAAACTCTTGTTCCTGAATCAACTCTCGCACTTCATTATGATTATATCCATATACTAAAGATGTATTTAACCACAAATCTCCAAATGAATTATTATAACGTAATTCTACTTCAAAACCACTATTTCTTACTTTTCCAGCATTCACAGTTGGAGCCCCTTTCCCGACTGTTGATGGAATGGGATAAGATAACAGAATATCTTTTGTATCCTTGATATAATATTCAGCTACAACAGAGAACGTATTATCCAAAATACCGAAATCAACTCCTAAGTTGGTTATTGTAGTAGTCTCCCATTTAATATTAGGATCTACTAAATTTACAGAAGAGACCCCCGGAACACGAGAAGAACCATCTCCAAACAAATACCACTGATTCACATTTAATTGATCTGCAAAAGAATATAATCCTATTTCCTGATTACCCAAAGATCCATAACTGGCACGAAACTTTAAATTAGAGATCCAGTCAATATCTTCCATAAATTCTTCTGAATTAATACGCCATGCAATAGACCCTGATGGGAAATACCCATACTTATTGTTTTTTCCAAATCTAGAAGAACCATCTACACGTAAATTAAAAGACAATAAATAACTAGGGTGTCCAGTTAGATGTTCCGAAAAACAGATG
>ULYM01058537.1_pt1 | contig 15292 bp, 10 predicted proteins | sample 1962141 | NCBI WGS metagenome assembly ULYM01 (sample SAMEA4835862, study PRJEB28245) | human gut metagenome | biome: gut microbiome; material: fecal sample | place: Denmark | collected 2008
TAGCCCGCGCCGTGGTGTTCGGACCCAAGCTGATTCTGGCGGATGAGCCTACGGGTAACCTCGACTCTAAGAACGGCGCCGAGGTGATGCGCCTGCTGACAGAACTGAATCAGGACGGCACGGCAATAGTGATGGTTACGCACAACGAGCACGACGCTCAGATAGCCCACAGAACGATACACCTGTTTGACGGAAAAATCGTTGGATAGTGTGCCAGATGGTATTGTCATGGCCATGACGCCACAAAGGCTCAGACAACAGCATCAGACCCGCAACACAAAAGACGTCCTTCTGCAGTGCAAAAGGCATGCTTTCACGCTGTAAAACGTGCCCTTTTGCAACATGAAAGGACGTCTTTTGCATAAGCAGAAAACACGGAACGCCATAGGGAAAGGACTCTTTAAAGTAAACCAAATTTATGGAAGTACACTGTAAACAATTTAGGTTTATTTTTTTGCGAAGAAACTCGTCACTCGTCACATTGCGACATAACGTTCTGAATGTCAAATCGTTGCGGTGTGACGAGTTGCCGTTGCAACTCATCACACAGAGTAAGCCCAAAGCAGGAAAATACATTAAATTGCTCCGATGTGATGAGTTGAAAATTCAACTCATCACACATTAACAGTCTAACTGTCAGCAACTTACGCACGGATGTGACGAGTGATGAGTTTTTTCAAAAAACTTTTTACGGCTTATTTACGGCAGACAGCTTGTCGGCAAACGGCCGAATACAATAATCGCCCACTACAGACAGGTCATTATAAGGACCAATAAAACCATGCTTTTAACCAAGCAACACGCTGGCGTATAAAAGATAAACACAAGCAAAGCATGCATAACAGACATCAGAATTTTGCGTTCAATGCTCACGGCTGACCATCGTGCGCAAAACCGTCAACGCGTGATTAATCTTAATCATACATGTTCTGAATCTTCAATAAAAAAACAAGCTGCCTCATAAAATAAATGAGACAGCCTGCGAAATTGTCAGTTATATATAAAATTGCAGTAATTATTTTACAACAACCTTCTTGCCGTTCATGATATAAACGCCCTTCTTAACACCTGTAAGAACAGTTGCAGCAGGAGCCTCCTTAACGAGGATACCGTCGATTGTGTAAAGCTTAACAACGGCATTGGCATCTTCACCAAGAACTGAATCTATACCTGTAGGATTAGTGTTGAATTTACCTGTAATCTCAATGCTGTCGCCATTGCTGAGCATACCACCTTCTACAATCAATGTAACCTCACGGTCCTTGCTCACGCCGGCAAGTGGAATATGGCTTACATAACCCATATAAGATTTATCATAAGCAAACGGAACATCCTCTGCCTTGAATTCTTTAGTCTGGAGTGTGCCGCGGTTGTTGAGCCACTGCAGCAGAACCTTGTCAAAAGTAATAACGCCAACTTCCTCTGGCAGCCAGATTATAATCTCGCTGCAATCAGCCAAAGAACTGCCTTCTGTAGGCAAGAAGTCATAGATGAAATCTATTTCCTGTTTCTTAAGAGGATAAGTAACAACGATGCCACTTGTTCCGGCAGAAGCGTTGTTTGTGATAATGGGACGTCCGTCTGCGGTTGTAAGGCCCTTGATATTCATTGTTTTCACAGTCTGTACCTCGCCATCTCTTGAACTTTCTACTGTTTCAGGGAAGCGATAACCGCGGATGTCTACAACAACAGTATTACCATTGATTGTAAATTCAGGATTAAATGAGCCCATAGAACCGGCCTCTGAATCGCCATAAGTCAGGTCTATAGTTACCTTGCTCTTATCAGTATTAAGTTCGTCTGTGAAAGTAAATGTCAGCAAGCCTTCATCTCCTGTTTCAGGATAATATGTGTAAAGAGTTGTACCCTGTGCAGGAGTTACAGAAACCAGCTCACCGGGCATCTCACCCATAATCAGTGTAACAGAATAGTTTCCGTCTTCACCATAGATTACGCTCTCATCGTTAGCATCGCAAATACCTTCAAGAGTGATTTTAAACTTATCACCAACATCAAGTTTACCGTCTTCAGCCATCTCACGGATAAACTTGCTCAGTTCGATGCTATAGAAATACTGAGTAGTATAGGTGCCATTGATATATGCTGCGGGAATCTCTTCCTTTGTTTTAAATACACCGTCAGCCTCCTCACCATACTCAATCCAGTTGTGGGCTATGTTAACCGTACGGTCAAAAGCCAATTCAAGGTTTGAGCCTGAAACTGTATAGGTATCACCATCCGAAAAGTTAGATGTCAATGTGATAGGCATGCCTTCTCCGCTACCATAATAAATGGTAACATCTATTGAAGGCTCTGTAATCAGACTGGTTGAGAAATAATAAGTTTTTCCTTCTTCAACCTCGCTACTGAAGATTTTGTGACCTTCAGTGTCATAGCTTATAGAAAGGTTGTTACCCTCTTCACCCATGGCATTACATTCAAACATCATAATACCATAATATCCGACATTAAAGTGAATCGTGTTGCTCTCAATAGCCTTCAGCTGTAAATAGTTTGCACCAGGCTGCAATTTAATAGTTACAGATTCCGAAGGGTCATTAATCTCAATCGGAGTAAAAGTAACAGCCTTTAAACCTGTCAACCCCAATACAATACCGATTAAAGTAAAAATAAGTCGTTTCATGTCTAAATATTCTTGTCTGTTTTATTTTGAGGAAAAAGCTAAAGGCTGGTCGATGCGCTATTGCCATAAGGCCAAAGCGACAGGCTGCAGCCTTTAGCTTTTTATTTAAAATCTACGGCAGATTAGCGGATAACCACTTTCTGGCCGTTGATGATATAGATACCCTTAACGAGTTTCTTCATTACGTCAGCTTTCTTACCTTTGCTTACGAGGCAGCCGTCTACGCTGTAAACCTCAACAACAGCATTAGCATCTTCAACTTCTACACCACCGATGTTTGTAGAATTGTCAACGATGAATGTATATGTCAGCTCAGGATTGAAGAGATTGCCGTCAAGATCATAGAATGTTTCTTCAGGAATAACAACAGTGTAAGTACCATCTTCTGTTATTTCCGGAGTAAACGTAATCATCATCTTATTCATGTCATCACCTGTAGCATAATCGATCGCTGCAGAGATATTGCTTGCCTCAGCACCGTCTTTCTTAACTGTGATAACATTGTTTGTGTTCAGTTCACCAACACCATACTTAGAATCTACAGTGAGTTCAACTGTAGCAATTGACTTAACTGTGCTTCCGTCAGCAGGTGTAACCTCTGTAGGAACGAGGATATTCTTAGGCATCTGATATGCGAGCAGGATAACACCGTCTGTGCCATAGCTGATAGGTGTGCCATTTTCATTAACAGCAGCAACAGATACGCCTATGTTGTTCTCAGCGAGAGCAGCCTCAGGAACAGTAACAGTTATAACCTTGCCTTCAACCTTTGCTTCAGCAGGAACACGAGTGTTCATACCATAAGTTACAAGAGCAGAATTTACTGTTGCACCCTCGTTGCTCAATGTAATCTTGATCTCAGCAGGAATCTCCTTGCTGTACTCACCACCTTCTACGTAAGGAGCCGGGTCAACAGATTCAACAGTGATAATAACTGGGTCAATGTTGAATGCTACAGTGAAGTCAGGGTTACATGTACCATGGCCCTGCAAACCATCAGTCCAAGGTGTTTCTTCGTTGAAATATTCGTTAGCAATTGACTGTGAATCTACCTTAAGAACATAAGCACCAAACTCATTGATTTCTTTCGGAGTCTGTGTGCCAATTTCAACAAACTGAGCTGTTACAACAAGGCCAAGACCTGTTTCATCCTCATTTGTAGTCAAAATTGCATCAGCAACTTTCTCTTCACCTTTGTAAACAGCAGCAGTAGCTGTAGATGTTGTATACACTTTCTCACCATATGTAAATTCGATCTTGTCCAAACTTGTGCTGTAAGAATTTTCTGCAGGTGTTACAGATTTGAAGTTCAAAGAAGCGTCTGCAAAACGACCGTCGTTCACACCAAATGTAAAGTTGTAACCGCTTCCGAATACAACACTTTCAGGGAAGCCTTCTGCCTTAGGCTCAATTTCATTGCCCTCTTCATCAGTCAAATCAAGCTGAAGGATAACGTCTGTTACAATAGTTCCCATAAAATTATAGAACGCCTCAGACATAGTACACTTGATAATAGAGTGGCCTTCTTCTGTATATGATACTTCTGCCTTTTCCCAGTCTAAAGTTCCGTACATACCCATCGGGTAAACACAGTTCTTAACTTTAACTTTCTTGTCAACTTCAACAGTTACAACCTTTCTGTCATCCTTAAAGCTGAGCATCTGGTCTTCTGTAGGATAAACGACATTTGGTTCCGGTTCAACTTTTACAAGATTTACAACGGTCTTTTCAACCTTTGGAGTACCACCTTCAAATGTCAGAGTTGTTTTCTCAGGAGTTTCGGTACCCTGCTCCATACCTTCTTTTGTCTGATATGACTCAATAATGATTTCGTATGTACTTCCTTCATACATATACCATGCATTATCAAGAACACGGTCGTCTTTTACAATTTTCTCAGGACCAACCATGATAACATCTTCACCTTCTTCAGCCTCAGATGTATAATACTGGTGCATAATGCCTTCATCACCATGGAACTCACAGTGAACATACTTAACCTTCTTGTTCAATGTAACCTTAACCTGATTATCCCAGCTGATTTTCTCAACCTTTGAACCCTGCTCAGGCTCTGAACTTAAAATTTTCAAAGCGTCACCAGATGCCGCTGTGAATGAAACAGTAACTTCAGCACTCCATCCAACTTTATTTGCATTATAAATTACATAGGTTTCACCAGATTTAACCTCCAAAGTAGAAGTACTTGGAGAACCCATACCCCATGTAAACGGCATAACATCACCGCCAACTACAGTAAACGCGGGATCTTTCATTAAATTGTATGACAATGTTAAGGTACCATCGCCAGGAGCCGTAAAACTTGCATAAACAGGGTCATCTACCATATAGATGTCTCCATCGGCAATTACATACGGATCCTCTTGAGTACCCGTACCTGTCGGGGTTGCAGATACCCCAAGGCACATAAAAATGCCATCAAACTGATTAGTAAAGATTTCATAATACTTAATTTTAAATTAATAATAAGTTAGCATTAAATTATATAGGAAGGGTTGGGGACTAGCCCCATACCCTTTTCTATATCTTAGGTTCTTAAGGTCCATGCCTTGCTGTCTGCTGTATTATGTTTTGTGAAGTGTTTTTCAAGAACAAACATACAAGGCCGATCTAAATATTTATTTAACGATTACTTTCTTAACAACGCTTACGCCGTCGCTTGTAGCCTTAACGATAAACAAGCCGTTCTTTCCGCCTGTGCTTACCTTAACAGCACCAGAAGTAGAGTTAGCATTGCTTATTACGCTTCCGCTTACATCATAAACTGTAACGTTGAGGTCGCTTCCGCCGTTAACGCTTATTGAACCGTTCTCACCAGAAATTGTTATACCGTTTTCAGATACTGTAGCATCATTGATTCCGGCAGTTCCTGCTGTCATCTTAAGTTTTGCTGCATTCAGCACACGCTCTGTGTTTGCATCAATCAGCATAACAACAACCTTAGCATTATCCCAATTTGTTACGTTTTCAGGCAGACTGAATACCTTGTTGAATGCAACAGGCTGACCTGCAGTTACGCTTACAGGGATGAAACCAGATTCACCTGCGAAGTTGTCGTTTGGCACTTTACGTGCTACGTCATTGAATGTTACAACAGCAACGCTCGAACCATACTTGCCGCCCTTACCGAAATCACCAAATATCGGCTGGTCACTAACATACAAATTATTTTTCTGCGGACCTGTCAAGCCATCTTCAAGAACAACAAATGCTATATTATGATTCAGAGAATTCATATTAAGAGCATAGTTTACATTACCTGTAACCTGTATGTTCTTGCTTGATGAATCGTAAATAGCCTTGTCGATGCTTACATCTGCAATTGCATAGTTTTCAAACTCACGCTGAGCTACATCATAGAATGTATTATTGCCTTCTGGTGATTCGAAGTGATACTGACCATCTCCGTCAACATACATCGGCGCATAAAGAGTGTCTATACGGTTAATCAGACCCATAGGCTGTGCTGTTATACCGAAATATGTATTATAGTTCTCATAAGCGAACTGGTCTGTTCCGATTATAGAGCTATGAATAGCGATAGGTATAACCTGCTCACCATAAAGTTTCTCAAGATTTTCTATAGCAAGAACTCCCTGAGGACAGTTTGGACACTGCTGTCCTGTGCTTTCCTCTATAACAACATGCTTTGTTGTCTCAAAGGCAAGGTTGCTGATAGTATTTGTCTGGCTGTAAACACTACCGCCGAGATCAATGCTGATAGTATACTTATTCTGTGCACCTACTGTCAGAGGTAACTTGTCAGGGAATGTGAAAGAATAATTCTCTGCACTTGTTATAGGCTTGCTAGGTGTATCTGTATAAGTGCTCTTGAATGAGCCGTCTTCAGAAGTAAGTGTTGCATTAATAGTGTTGTAAGTCTTATCACTTGTAACCTTAACTATTACACCAACATTTGTAGACTCTTTGTTAACCTGTGTGCTTTCTACATTAGGAGCAAAGTTGAAGTCGCCCTTGTAGTAAACCTTCAGATTATCCAAGAAGATCATACTCTGATTTTCGTTCTCATTAACGAAAGCAATATAGATATTCTTACCAGCATATTCTGCAAGAGATTTCTCTACGTGTGTCCAGTCACCTGTCAGATCTTCCTCTGACTCACCGGGAGTAAGCTGTTCGTCATAAAGAACCTTACCGTTAGCCTTGAACTTCTCATAAAGTTCTGTTGTGAAGTTAGAATAAACAGCATCATCCTCAAGAACGAGAACCTTAAGTCTGTCTGCCTTTGACTTATAGTATGACTGAACGTCAAAGCTGAGATAATAGTCGGCATTTTCTATTGACAGACGAGGTATTGACATCCAGTCGTCTGATTTTCCTGTAGGATTATAGATAGATGTTGAAGCTGCACAATAGTCAGAGCTGCTTTCTGATTCACGGATTACGAAAAGCCAAGGAGAATTGTCAGCATCAAAGCCTAAATCCTGCATTGCACTTGACGGCTTGTTGTGGTCACCTTCATAAAGGAGGTATTTAACCATAGAGTTGCTAGGATCATTGAAGTCATCAGAGAAGAGACTTCCGTCAGAGCCGATTTCAGGCTCATATGCACCAGAGTAATTAATTGTAATCTCGTTGTTCGGGCATAATCCCATAATATCAGTAACAGAACCAGCCTCTACAACAACCTTATATTTCTCATCTTTTTCAAGATAACGCTTGAGGCTAGGATACAGCAGAACTGTGCTTTCAGCTCCCTGCACAAAGTTAAGTTCACAAATCGGTGATGTCTGTCCGTCTTTATACAAATAAGCCTTAGCATCTTCAGATATAGCGATAGACAAATCGAAGAGGATCTGTACAGGATGCTCTGAGCTTATTTCAGATACATTTGCCTGATCTGCAGGAGAAACCTGCTGTACAGCAGCCGGAGCCTCGGCGCGGCCGATATACTTAACAGTGATTTCTTCACTCTTAATAGAGTTGTCTGCCATCAAATAGAATGCTCCTGCAGGAATCTTCATTGTATATTCCTCATCTGCATTCAGGGCCTGAGGTATACCGCCAATAGTGAATGTCTTGTTACCAGACTGAGCTGTAATGTTATACTCTCTCAACACCTTACCAGAAGCGTCCATGAACTGAGCCTTAACACCAGATGTTACAGCGGCTGACTTAGAGAAAGCCAACTTCATCTGACTGAATTTAGCAAACTTAGAACCATAAACAGGTGATACAGCATAAGTGCTTAACGGATTAATGCTGCTTGCAGCCTCGGTTATAGTTTCAGGGAGACGGATGATATAGCCTTTTGTCTTTGTCTCAGACATACCAATCATTGTTTTCTCGTCATCTGAGATACCCTGGATAACACCTGTAATATCATAACCGGTACGCTCATAGAAGTTTATATCGTAACGGCCTGAAAGGATTTCATCTATTCCATACCAAAGATTTCCTACACGTACATATGCATAACGGACAGGATTGACAGCAGGACTACATCCAAACACTACACCAGAATTTGAAACAGCACTTCCGTCACGGTCTTGCTCTTCACGTTCTGCATTATATAATATGCAAGAGTTGTCGCTAGTATTGTAAAGATAACTTGAGAGGTATGAGCCACCTGCTACCTGCACGATACCGGTAAGATATTTACCATTGTTGCTCATTGTTGACTCGTCAACAAATGTTTCGTCAGGCACTTCACCGAGAGCATTGTCTACATATTTGCACTCCTGAGTTGTCTTGTTGTAAACATAATAGCAAACTGTTGCAGGAGTTACAAAGTTAATAATACCGGCAATGATGTTACCATCAGGGCTAATATTGTCTATACGTACCTGCTGAGTGTTTGTTCCAAGTTTTGTTTTCTTAGGGAAGTTTGGAAGTTCTGCATACACATCAATAGCGCGGTATGTACCATCAGACTGCTTCTCCCACAAAAGCGGTGTTTCAACATAGGCAACACCAGAAAAGTTACCAAAATTGCTCCATCCTCCGATATATTTACCATCAGGTGTTACAGATGTAGCTTTTCCAGGATTCTCTGACTGAAGAGTAATCCACTTACCCTGATTCATGTCATAATAAGCTGGCTTGCTGTCATATGTACCAACGATGATTTTTCCATCATTAGTAACATCTGAAGCTTCAAGTGACTTCATCAAGTCTGCTTCAACCCAGAGTTCTGTAAGAGCACCTGTCTCTACATTAATAAGATAGGGATAGGCATACTTACTTTGATCATCATCATTCACACCAGCAGCAGTAGCCCACAAGCCATTGTCTGACAAAGATGTGAAAGCTGCAGCCTTGGGGAAGCTAACAGTGGTAAGCTGTGCTTCCTGTGCTGAAGACGGAATTGCCCACAGCAGGCCCAAAGCCAACAGGATACATAAATATAAACTTTTCTTTACCATACAATAAAAATTAAAAAATAGGATTTATTTTACTTTACAATCACTTTCTCTATACGTCCGTCAGCATACTTCAGGATGTTTATGCCTTTCTGAGGTGCATCAAGAAGCTGACCATTGATTGAATAGCGTGCTACGACCTTATTGTCTGCATTATTCTGAATACCGTCTATACTTGTAGAGCTATAAACGAAGTTAACAGTAATTTCTGAATCAGGCAACATTGATTTTGAACCCTGAACAGAAATTTTCACTGTAGTTGTACCATCAGAAGCGGGAACCCATTCTGTCTCAGTTGAGATATCAATAGTTTTTCCTGCATTAGCATCTGCATTTTTTTCTATTGTTCCTTCACTCTCCACAGTTGAGCAGTTTCCTGCACAACAAGCAGCAAATGAGCCATTAGGCAAAGCTGTAACATTATAAGTAACTTTACAACTCTGAGATTCAGCAGAGTTATTCTTAATATAAACTCCACTTAAAGAAATCATTGGCACCTGTATTATTTCATAAGAGCCATCAGGATTAAAAACGAAATCTTCTTTATAGGATACCTGATCCATTGTAAGAGTTGCACCATTTTCAATGGTATTGCCGTCACCATCAACGAATATAAAATTCTGTGCATTCATTGCTACACAGCTAAATAACAAAGCGATACAAAGAGTAAATAACTTTTTCATCTTGTTCTTTTATTAAAATGTTAAAATTGTTTTTTATAGTAGGATTGAAAGAGGGTATCAATGAGAGTGCATCAAAATGGAATACACTCTCATCGACATTATTTATCATTCATTCGGCTGTGCGTCGTCTTCAGTACTGATAACGGGTACTTTAACTACCTGCTGAACACCACTATTGTTATATACGAATGCTACAACCGACATATTTTCAGCCTTCCAGTCTTCATCCAAGACGTAAGTGCTTGTTACTGTCTTTTCTTCGTCCCAAGCTATGCTGAAATCTTCTCCGTCCTGTCCGTTGACAGCTGTGCGGAATACATGATTATGCACATATTGAGTATTGACAGATCCGTCTGGCATATACTGAATGTTTGTTATATTGTCTTCAGTAAGCCAAAGCTGCAGTTTACCTGTAACATCAAGCACGCCTTTTGCATTAACATTTATGGTTACGGTTCTTGTAGCCTCATCATAAGATGTTGTTGCATCAAGTTCGAGCGGAGCAGAAGCCTGCAATGCGTCACGGACAATTGTTCCCCAAGACTGATATGTGCTTGAAACCGTTTTTCTGTCAATAACGCCGGTAGGCTGTGCATCTATGCCCCATGAATTAAAATAGTAATCACCTGTTTCAGTCCACAATGGGAAAGGCTGATTAGTTACAGTCTTAGAGAACGGACCGCTATGAATACCCACAGCGATGACATTCTCTGCGCCATACTGCTCTTGCAGGCTTTCAATCATTTCTGAAGCATTCGGACAGTTAACGCAACGCTGTCCTGTGAAGTCTTCAATCAATACACGTTTCGCAACTTCTACAGGCTCCACTTCAATAAAGCGGTCGTCCTCATCAATGTTGCTACATGCCATCAGAGAAAGTGCTGCCGCACAGATGGCAAACTTATTATATATGTTATTTTTCAGCTTCATCTCTGTTTAGAAGTTATAGTTGTACGAAAGTGTTACACCCTTGCTTGCCGGAACGTAACGGCATACACCGCCTGAGCAGTTATATCCTGCACGTGTACGGCCATAGCCGAGCTGTATACGGTGTGATCCTTTGTTGAATGTTACGTATCCCTGATAGTAATGAAGGTCTGTCACGCCGCTGTTATACTCGTCGGCAATTGTGAACATCCAGTTGGGAAGCACTGACAGCTCCAACAGAGCATACCACCAGTCGCCGAGGTCGTCGTCTGTAGACAGATACTGAAGTTCGCCGCGCAAAGTGAATTTATTGTTGAACTGATATTTTGCATCGGCGATGAAGATGTCTGAATGGATCATACCACCTTCACCCTCTACTATTGTCTTATTGTAGAACTGGTTCATGTACATGAGGTTGAGCTTGAACTGACGTGTCAGTTTCTTCTCAATCTGTACGTTCAAGTCCTGATAGAAAGTCTCGTCGCCCATCTTCCAGAAAGCAGAGCCATATCCGTCTGTGCCAGCTCCACCCACTACGTTAGTATCAATACCACGAATGTGAGAGAAGTTCACTTTTACATTTGTGCCATACTTACCGCCAAGGAGTGTATGACGCTTAAACTTATAGCCGAACTCGCCCTGGAAGGCCCATTCGCCGTCAGGATTGGTTGCATAAGGATACATGGCAGCCAACGCATAAGTCTGATCCATCGTAAATGCCGGCAGATGGTTTATGAACGATGATGTACCGTTAATTGTTCTTTTACTGCGGAACGACATGTTGTCGCTGCGCTTTGCCTGCAGCAATACGCTCAAGCCTCTCTTTGAATAAGAAGCTGACAACATTGCCACGTTTCCTTTACGATATATATATCCGTTGTCGAACGTCGGGTCTTGTGTCTTCCACGCATATTCTGCGAGAAGGCTGAAGTTTCCCTTCTGTAAATTTGCACGCACGTCAAAAGCGTTTACCGTTGTTGGCAGGTTAAGCTTGTGCGTAGCATCAACCATGACGTCTTCTTCTTTCTCGTACTTGTTTACCCATGAAGCACCGAGTGTAAGATATGTTCCGCTGTTGCTCAGGCCCTTGAACCACTGGTCGAGACCGAGTTCAACGTCTGCACCAGACACCCATGAGTCGTTGTGTGACCAATATCTGCGCTGTTTACCGCTAAGAGCCTTTATCGAAACTCCGGGCAGCGGCTTGATTGTCAGGCGTCCTCCAAGCAGAGAGTTGTCGATACCCAGTGTGCGCTCCTCGTATGTACGGAGGATAAAGCCTGAACCGAACTGCTCGTAGAAGTTACCTAACGTAAGGTCCCAATTTTTAAAGTGTGTTTTCAGATAGAAATAAGGAACTCCCCATCCCTTGTAGTCTTTTTCGAATCCGGGTAGAGGATGTTTCAGAAATTCGAAACGTGCTCCGGCATCGATATGCTCGCTCATTACATTCACATCAGCGAATGTGTTGGTCAAAGCCCATTCATTAACTTTTTCGGTGCCAATTGCTTCATCGTCTTGCGGAATAAGGATGTCGCTCTGGATACTTCCGCTGACGGTTATCTTTTTTTCTTCTGTCTCTTGTGCCATTGCTGTCAAAGACAAAGCAGGCATAAGCAAGAGACAGAAAATTTTATTATACTTGTGCATAAGTGTCAATTATTCTATAGTCAGCACTATGTGACATTATTTGTTTACGAGCTCTCTCACTTTCTCAATGAGTTCCTGTTCAGCTCCTTCTGTGTATCCGTTGTGTTTATAAACAATATTACCATTTCCGTCAACGATCAGTGTGTAAGGAATCATCTGAATTCCAAGTGCACGCTTGAAATCGCTGTTCGGGTCAAGCAGTACTTCATACGGCCACTCATGACTGTCAACAAGAGGTTTTACCTTGTTGATGTTCTGTGCCTGGTCAATAGAAACGGCTATCACCTTTACGCCGGTCTCTTCCTGCCACTCTTCATAAACTTCGCTGATGGCAGTCAGCTCACGGTTGCAAGGCTTGCACCATGTGGCAAAGAAATCAATGATGAAAGGTTTGCCATTGTTTGACAACGTGTCTGTTCTCACTGTCTTACCATTAATGTCTTTAAGTGTTACAGACGGTAACTGCGCATTTGCAGAACACAATATTCCTAGCACAAAAACAATTGATAATAAAAATTTTTTCATTATTAATGCAATTTTACTGTTTTAACTTGGACAAAGTTAGTAATAATTTTGTAACGCGCCAACTTTTTTATTAGAAAAAATGCATAAAAATATTTGTTTATGATAAATATTCAGACCAAAAGACCTATTTAATAAATACTAACTATAAAGATGCAATTTTTATGCATAAATTGTTCTTTTATAGAAATGACTTAGTCGTTTTTTCTTTGTTTTTTCCTTTTTTAGGCTATTGCATACCTTCGTGATAACTAAAAAGATTATATAATAACATTATGCAAAGTAAAACTATCCGGCACTTTTCGATGTGAAAACTTTGCGCCTTATACGCCCCGTTATATCATGGCAATAATTATTGCTGCTCATATTTCTGCAAATTTAAGTGTAAAACGGACATTATTCTTTTACTTTCAAATAGATGACAGGTCAATAAAAAACAAAAGTCAATATTGTCATTTTAACAACAAAAAGCACCAGGCAGAAAAGCAGTAAAATGATACGGAAAAATTATCAAAACACTAAAAAAATTAACGCCCTATATATATAAATAGGTGTAAAGTCTTGATTAATATCAAGAGCTACTGAATGGGCCTGATGATAGAGATGCCTAATAAGGGAACAAAAACACATCATGCAGCGGCATAAATATAAAGTATATCTATGTAAAAAAATCAGAAGCAAAGACGCCTGATAATGCGGCGAGAAAGAAGGCTGGCATAAGTCCGAAAAATATTTACATTTAAAGCTGAACGTAACATCTTTATGACACTGAAAATCACGTAACAATAATAAACATGTTAAAAGTTATCGGGCATCCATTTGTAACTTTGCAGGCAGAAAAGCGCACATTATGTCATTTAAGTTTTGTCATGATTTTCAGGCAAAATAGAAAACAAAATTAACGGAACAGGCTTTAAAAATAAAAAATTATTTACTATGCCCATCAAAAGGGCACGTTTTACATACCGAAACAATGCCTTTTACGACTTAAAACACGGTTTTTGAAGGCTTAAAATAATACATATTTTGGTGAAAAAACATGTGTTTTAAGCCTAAAAAGGACAATAAAAACTGCACACTTTGACACACATACAGCTAAAGCAGCTCACAATCAAGAAGTTATGTTTGCACGCGTTTTCTGGCAATATTTACAGACAAAAGATTTTATTTTTGAAATAACGCAGTTTAGAAGCGTTATTAAAATCCAATATGTAAGCAAAACGCACATAACGGCAGCAATCTGACTCTGATTTAAACACAAGCTATACCACAGCTGCAATGCCGTATCCGGGCTTGCGAAATAACAACATTTCATCTGCATTTATTTTGCTTTTCGAGCAGTTTGCACTATCTTTGCATTAAGTGGAAAATGGCTTTGCCTGTATTGAAGGCAAAAGATTAAGCTGTTTGAAATGAAAGACTGCAATAAATACATAATATTCTACCAAGCAATGAAAAGGCTGTTCAGAAACAAAACGGGCGTCGGAGTTTCTGAATGGCAGCTGAAGACATTGGCCGGTGGAAGGAAAAAGAATATTGAGAACGCTGCAAGGACGAAAGTCTTTGTTCTGGCGGCATACACGGCCGGAGAAGCTGTCGGACTGTCGGCTCACGGAATCAAGAACCTATAGAATGGAAACATTAAAAGAGAAAACAGCCAAAGGGCTGATATGGGGGCTGATGAGCAATGGCTCCACACAGATTTTAAATCTGATATTCGGCATATTCCTTGGCCGGCTGCTTACGCCGTCTGATTACGGAATGGTAGGCGTGCTGACCATATTCACCGCAATAGCCGGCAACCTGCAGAGCAGCGGATTCACTCAGGCACTGACAAACATGAAGCATCCTGAAAGCCGCGACTATAATGCGGTGTTCTGGTTCAACGTTATCGTAAGCATCAGCATATACACCATTCTGTTCTTCTGCGCCCCGCTCATATCGCTGTTTTTCCATCAGCCAGCACTGACCGAGCTGTCGCGCTTCGTCTTTCTGAGTTTTGTTATATCGTCGTTCGGCATTGCCCACGGAGCATACATGTTCAAGAACCTCATGGTAAAGGAAAACACCGTGACGGGATTTGCGGCACTGGTGACATCAGGCATAGTGGGAGTGGTGCTTGCAATAAACGGACAGTCTTACTGGAGCCTGGCATGGCAACAGATTATATATATCACCATAATCAACATAGGGCGCTATTTCTACACGCCATGGCATCCTACGCTCCACATAGACCTGCGGCCAATAAAGAAGATGCTTAACTTCAGCATGAAGATTTTGCTGACGTCAATAATCAACACGCTCAACAGCAACATCCTTGTGTTCATCTTCGGACGCCTCTACCCTATAAAGGCTGTGGGAAACTTTACGCAGGCCAACAAATGGAACACCATGGCCTATTCGTTTCTCAGCGGAACGATGGCGCAGGTGGCACAGCCGGTAATGGCACAGGTTACGGGCGACAA
>ULYM01052579.1_pt1 | contig 15029 bp, 9 predicted proteins | sample 1962141 | NCBI WGS metagenome assembly ULYM01 (sample SAMEA4835862, study PRJEB28245) | human gut metagenome | biome: gut microbiome; material: fecal sample | place: Denmark | collected 2008
CGTGCCGGCAAGAACATCATCACACGCGACCCTCATCATCCTGGTTCACTCGGTACTGCTATCAGCGAGGCTGTCGAACTGGCTACTACCACTCCGGGCTGTAAGTACACACTGGGTTCGGTGCTCAACCATGTGGCTCTGCATCAGACGATCATCGGACTGGAGGCAGAAAAGCAGATGCAGATGGCTGGCGAATATCCCGATCAGGTGATTGCCTGCTTCGGTGGCGGAAGCAATTTCGGCGGACTGGCTTTCCCATTCATGCGTCATAATCTGAGCGGAGAGAAGAACACTGAGTTTATCGCAGCCGAGCCAGAGAGCTGTCCTAAGCTGACAAGGGGCAAGTTCGAATATGACTTCGGCGATGAGGCTGGTTACACTCCGCTGCTGCCGATGTTCACCCTGGGTCATGACTTCAAGCCTGCCAACATTCATGCTGGTGGTCTGCGTTATCATGGTGCCGGTATGATCATCTCGCAGTTACTCAAGGACGGTTATCTGCACGGTGTGGACATTCCACAGTTGGAGTCGTTCCAGGCTGGTATGCTCTTTGCCCGTACCGAGGGAATTATTCCTGCTCCAGAGAGCTGTCATGCCATCGCTGCCACTATCCGTGAGGCGCTCAAGGCTAAGGAGAAGGGCGAGAAGAAGGTTATTCTCTTCTGTCTTTCAGGACATGGTCTTATTGATATGCCTTCATACGACAGCTATATCAATGGCGATCTGCAGAACTATTCTGTCAGCGATGAAGAAATAGGAAAATTCCTCAAGGATGTGCCACAGGTAGAGATGTAGGCCAAGGCGTAAGTGTGCTTATGCTGATTTTTCAATATATATATGTGAGAGAAGGCGCAACTTCATCAGGCAATGATGCGCCTTCTCTTTCTGCTTCTAATAACTTTTTATAACTTGAAATTTTGAATCATTAGACTTATATTTTATGTTTAGTAAAGAAAAATTACTATTGTTGCTGCTCGTTGTGATGTGCAACTTGGGCAGTCTGTCTGCTGTCCATGCCGCAACAGATCCAACCATGACATCAGCTTTGAAACCATCGGGGACTTTACCCGTCATGTATGTTAACACTCAGGATGCACAGCCTATCACTTCCAAAGAAACTTATGTGTCAGCCACGGCCTATATTGATGCCTTGGGATTGGAGGGGTATGAGAATATGGCTTCTGCAGATAAACCAGAAATCTTGATAATTAAAGGGCGTGGTAACTGGACGTGGAATGGGTTTGACAAGAAACCTTATCGCTTGAAGTTTGATAGTAAGGTGAACCCTGTGGGTATGGTGAAGAGTAAGCACTTCTTGCTCATGGCTGGTGCCGATGATGATTTGGGTTTTCTCCGCAATCTGGTAGGCTATGAATTGAGCCGTCGTGTGGGCTTGCCTTATACCACAGATTCACAACCTGTTGAATTGGTGCTCAATGGAAAATATCAGGGCTTGTATTTCATAACCGAAAAGATACGTGTTGATAAAAAACGAGTTAACATCGTAGAGCAGGCTGACAAGGCGACTGATCCTGAGGCTATCACGGGCGGATGGCTCGTGGAGATAGACAATTATGATACAGATCCTCATATCAATGTGAAGTTGGGCAGCCAGAACATGGTGCTTACTTATCATACCCCAGAGGCGCTCTCCGCAGAGCAAGAGAACTATTTGCAGACACAGTGGAATGCCATCGCCAAGGCTATCTGTAGCAATAATGAAAACGATACGGAATGGGAAAAGTATGTAGACATCGAGTCTTTGGCAAAGGTGTATATCGTGCGTGAGCTGTTGCAAGATGAGGAGGGATTTCATGGCAGTTGCTATCTCTACAAGGATCAAGGTGCAGATACCAAGTGGACTTTTGGCCCTGTATGGGACTTTGGTAATGCTTATAATGAAACCAATTTCCGTCATTTTATCTTCCAGGGAGATAAGTTTGAGCAGTTTATCATTGATCGTGCCTGGAATTTTAAGCACTTCCGCGACAAGGTGAAGGAGGTATGGCAGGAGTTTTATGCCAATCAATATGCAGAGATGAACGCTTATATTGATGGTGTGGCGGCAAAGATTTCCGATGCTGCAGCTAACGACTATCTATGTTGGAAGAATAGCAGCAATGTCGCCAAGAACCAAGATGAACTGGCCAAGGCTGCCGTTTTTAAGAACTATATGCGCCAAAAGGCCACATGGCTTGTTGAGCAATGGGGTGGTGGCGAGGCTCCTTCTGACAAGATAAACATCTATGTGACTTGCGACGAGGATCGTGTGCCTTACCTCTTTGCTTGGGGTGAAGCAAACAACGGAGGATGGCCAGGCAATCAACTGACCGATACCAGGATGATAGGTGGCAAACTCTTCTATCATATTTCTTTGCCTTATGGAACCAATATCATCTTCAGCTATGGTGATCAGGAAACGCAGACGGAGGATATCTTGAATGTGTCTCGCGACACCTATTATCGCTTCTATCAAGCTCCAAAGAGTGAGCATAAGGAGAAGAAAAATGGCCGTTTCGAAGATGTCACACAGAAAGTGCTCACAGGCATCAGTGCAATAGTTACGTCAAAGCCGCAGCCCGCGAAAGCTGCGATATACAATATGAACGGACAGCGTGTTGATGGTAGCTATCATGGTCTTGTCATCAGCAATGGTAGGAAATATATATCCAAATGAGGTCTGTAAATTCTGTGGTGTGATTCTTCTGTATTGACAGCCATGTGGCAAGAGATGTGTAAATAGAAAAGCCAAATGTTTCATGCAAGTAAAACATTTGGCTTTTTTGATGTTTGAGGGATAGATTCCTACAAACGATGATGGCGATATCAGAAAGTAGCGATATTGCACATATTCGTTGATTCTTATGAATTCAGAAGTTCCTCTATTTGCTTGGCGATATTCTCAAACTTCTCGGTAGGCTCAAAGCGGGCAACAACCTGACCTTTCTTGTTGATGAGGAACTTGGTGAAGTTCCACTTGATGTCGGCACTCTCCTTGTAGTTGGGGTCGGCCTCGCTCAGCATCTTGTCGAGGACAGGGTAGAGAGGGTGTGACTCGTCCCAGCCAGCGAAACCTTTCACCTCCTTGAGGAACTTGTAAAGAGGAGCGGCGTCATCACCGTTTACCTTTATCTTCTTGAAGCGTGAAAACTCTGTGCCGTAAGTAAGCTTGCAGAATTGATGAATACTCTCGTCGGTACCGGGTGCCTGCTGACCAAACTGGTTGCAAGGGAAATCGAGAATTTCAAAACCTTGTGAGTGATATTTCTCATAGAGATTTTCCAGTTCTTCATACTGTGGGGTGAAGCCACACTTCGTGGCTGTGTTGACGATGAGCAGCACCTCGTTGGCATACTCCTTGAGGGAAACGTCCTTTCCCTTTCTGTCCTTGACAGAGAATTCGTAAACGGTTCTCATTTTCTTTTTATGTATCTTTTTATAGTTTTAATCTCAGTTATCGTATCTTTAGCGAGTGCAAAGATACGATTTTTCTTTCATATGTGTCTATAGTTACTGATATTTTTTTATAAAAAATCCGGGAATTTCACAATCCCCGGATCACTTTGAATATTCCTTTCGTTGTTGAAGGAAAGAAGTATTCAAGAATTAAACTATCATTTAACTTTTCTAAGAACTGGTGCAAAGGTACTGCTTTCGTACAGAATCAAGGTGTAAATTCTCGTTTTTTTCGTGCACCAGGTATAAAAAAGTGTTATTACTTTGAATTTTCTCTATATTCGCTTGGAATGATACCCATTTCCTTTTTGAATACCTTCGAGAAATACTTAGGATCGCTGAAGCCCAAAGAGTAGGCGATGCTGCTAAGTGTTTCGTCGGTATTGCAGAGCAACTCGGTGGCACGCATGATGCGGATGTGGCGTACGAAGTCGATAGGCTTCATGCCCACAGCATTCTTGATCTTGCCGTAGAGCACGCTGCGGCTCATACCCATGGCTACGGCGATGTCATCGATTTTGAGGTCGGGATTGCTCATGTTCTCATTGATGAACTGTACGATCTTCTCGGTCAGAGCGTCCTCTTCCGTCATGCGCTTATTAGTAGCCGGGCTTCTGTTGTCGCCCTGTCCGGATGCTGTCTGTGGATATTCGTGCGTGATATGGAATTCGGCACCCTCGGCTCGTTGTATCTGTTTCAGCATGTCTTGCTGCAGGGCATGACGCTGATTGATGACAGCCTCGATGCGTCCCTTGAGGTAGGTGGCCGAGAACGGTTTGGTGAGATAACCGTCCACACCTTCCTCGAAGCCTCGCAGTTGGTCTTCCACACTGGCTTTAGCCGACAGTACGATGATAGGAATATGGGCGGTGTTGGTGTCCTGCTTGATGTAGTGTACCATCGTGAAACCGTCCATCACAGGCATGGTGACGTCGGTAAGGATGAAGTCGGGCATCTTGTTTCTTGCCATTACCAAGCCTTCCTTGCCGTTTTCGGCAAGCAGTACATTATAGTCTGTCTTGAGGATGGTGAAGAGGAACTGGCGCAGGTCGGGGTTGTCTTCTACAACGAGGATGGTGATGTCCTTTCCCCCCTGTTCAGTTTTGTCGTCCTCTTCTGTCTCTTCTACTTCCTTGAGATAGCCTTTGGTTGTCTCGTCGCTGATGCTGCCGTTGTTCTCGCTTGACACGAATGCCTGATCGCTTCCTTCGTCAATATAGAAGTCGCTTCCGTTGTCAAACTTCAGCATCTTGTTGAGCATATTGAGCATCTCCTTGGCATTGCGCTGAACCATCTGCAGCAGGCTGCGGCTCTCGGTAGAGAGGTTGTCCTCTTTTTCCAACACCTCGTCTATCGGACCTCCGATGAGCGTGAGTGGAGTGCGAAGCTTGTGTGAAGCCTTACTGAAGAACCTGTTCTTCATCTCGTTCATCTCGTGGTTGATGCGTTCCTTCTGCTGCTTGTTGTATGTGATGAAACACAAAGCCGTAACACCGGCAATGATGAGGATGATGAGCAACTTGCCCCAGATGCTTTCCCAGAACGTCGGTTGCACGTCGAGTTCAAGTGAAGCCACGTGTTTGCTCCATTTGCCATGCGTATTGGTGGCGATGACCTTGAGTACATAGTTGCCATGCGAGATTCGGTTGAAGCCGATGCGGTTCTGTCCTCGAAGGTCGATCCATACGCCTTCGGGGGTATGTCCGTCGATGCGGTATTTATAGTACTGCTGGTACTTGCGTGTATAGTCGAGTGCGGCAAAGCTGATGGACAGGTTGCGTTTGTTGGCTGGGATGACTATCTTCTTCTGGTGCAGGATAGGTATGTTCTCGTTGCTTCCGTTGTAGTGCAGCTCAGTGAAGATAATGCGGGGCTGATAGTCGGTCTGCTTCAGTTTCGCGGGGTTGAACGTCAGGCTGCACGTAGCAGTGCCTACTGTGATGTTGTCGGTTACAGGGTCGTGAATGGGGCGTGCCTCCGAGAAGGTCATGTTGAGGTCGAAGTCGTTGGGACCGAAGACGGTCAGCTTTTTTGTCTTGGGGTTGTATTTATCGACACTCGACTCCCTGATGAGCCAGATGTTGCCACTGTTGTCCTCTATCATGCTCTGCACATTTCCCTCGCTGGTATTGATGAAATTGCAGTATCTCACCTTCAGATTGTCCTGCAGCAGGTTTTCGCTTGTTATCATGTCGAGGGTTCCTCCGATGCTCGATACATAGGTTTCGCCGTTGGAACGCATCAGGATGTAGTTGATGTCTGATGCGGTGAGCGATGTTGTGTCGTTCTCCCTGTAGGATGTGGTATGGAATTGTATGTTTTTGGAAGGGTGCTTTTCTTCCTTGAAGGTGACGAGGCCACCTGTGGTTCCGATGAGCATTTCGCCACTGGCGGTACAGGTGATTCTACGTACTTTACTGTAATGTTCCTTTGGCCATCTCAGTCCGTTACGAGAAGTAAGGAATGTGATGTTGCCCTGTGGGTCTTCACGCATAAGTGCCAGGCCTCCTCCGTATGTGGCTACCCAGATGTTGCCCTGTCGGTCGCTCACCACATCATAGATGCTGTTGCCCGGGAGGGAATTTCTGTCGGATGCATTGTAGCGGAAATGGCGCATGGTGTTTCGGTCATACAGATACAGCCCGTCGCCGTCTGTGCCTATCCACATTCTATCCTTCATGTCTTGAAAGATGGCATAAATACCTGAGCGTGAGAAGGGTGTCTGCTTCTGGCTGATCTGTCCGTTGGACTGCAGATAACCAATCTTTTTGAAGTGGCTGTCGCTGATCTTGAGGTGTCCCGAATTGAAACCATCCCAGTGGAATCCGTTGTTAGTGTAAGCCATGGCTCTTACTTCCGACTCTCCTTCTTCGAGCTTGGTCATGTTGTAGTTGTGGAACTTGAAGTTCACCTGCGTCAGGTCGTGTATGCCTATTAGCCAGAGTATGCCTTGATCTGAAACGACATATTTCGAGATATAAGGTATATAGAAGTTGCCTGACGAGTGGCTTTTCAGCATATAGGGAACGAGCTTTCCCGTCTTGCGGTCGTAGTAGCTGAAGGTGCCATAGTTGGGAATAGTCCACAGCGTGCCGTGCTCGTCTTCCATGATAAAGAAGCTGTTGCTTGTGGTACGGTCGGCTGGCGTTGGAGTGTCGGCATAGAGCCATCGGGCGGTCATTGTCTGAGGATTGATTACCGTTACGCCCTGTCCTTCGGTAAATGCCCATACCATGTTGTGCCCGTCTACGTAGGCTTTCTTCACTTCTGCTACGGGCTGGTTGGGGTTCTGCACACTGATGACATCGGTCTTGAATGTGCGTGGATTGTATACTACGAGTCCTATATTGGTGGCGATAATCAACTGATAACCAGTATTCTTCAGCTCGTTGATGCGAGTGACGCCTGCTGGCATGGGAATCCAGGAGAGATGGTTCTGCTTGTCGTAGACAGCCACCTTGCCATCAGTCGTGGCGAGGAAGATGGTGTTGCCTACTTCTCTGAACCACTTGAAGGGCGTAGAGGTTTGGAAGTTCTTGCCGTAGATGAATGTTCCCTTGTCGGTGAGAATCCATTCACGGCCTCGCTTGTCTTGCTTGATAAACCATACGTTGCCGCTTCGCAGTCCTTTTTCGCCCACCTTGATGAGCTCGGGCTTCATGCTCTCTATGTCCTTTCCTTGACCTACACGAATCAGGAAGTTCTGTTTGTGAGTCGTAATCCAGGTGTGTCCATTGGCGAGTGGATATATCTGGCTTGACTCCAAATGGATGCCGAAACGCTGGCAGAGCATCGTGCCAACCTTGATAAACTGGCATTGCTCTGTATCGAAGATGTATAGCTTGCGGTCGAAGGTGACTACCCACACATTGTTGTCTGGGCTTGGGAAGATGGCGAGTATGCGGTTGGTACTCATGATGTCGATGTTGTCGGGCTCGTCACGGAATGTCTTGAAATGATAGCCGTCGTAATAGGACAGACCATTCAAGGTGCCAAACCACATCATATTGTCGTAGCCTTGTGCCAAATCGGAAATGGAGTTGGCTGCAAGTCCATCGAGGATAGAAAACTTTCTGACATCGCAATAGGGTTCTGCTGATGAAAAGATTGTTATAAATGATAGTATAATTAAAAAATGTAAGCGTTTCATGCTTTTTTATAAAGTTTGGTACAAAGTTAGGCATTAAACTTGATATTTCCAAACATTTTAGGGAAAATCCGCTTTTTAATAGGGATTTTTCCTTAAAATAATCTACTATTCCCTTTGCCCTAAGAAAAGAATAAGGTATCTTTGCACCAGAATTTAACGAAAATATTAACTTATAAATAAAAGCGATATGAAAAAGATTACTTATTACTTCTCAATGATATTCATGGCAGTCATGATGCTCTCGCTCACTTCATGTGATGAGGATGCAGATATTGCTTATGCTCTCAATGGAAATTGGAAGGGATATATGCAGACGCAGCTGGATTATGATGGACGTTATTATCAGTCAAACATGTCTGAGGTAACCTTCAATTCGGGGTATGATTCTGGTGATGGCTATTGGATAGACTTTTATAGTAATGCGCCCTGGGACTATGTGGCCAACCGCATCACCTGGCGCGTGAGTGGCACGACCATTTATATCAATTTCCTTGATACTCAAGAAAAGGCTGTCATTCGTAACTATCATCTTGACGACAATGGTTACTTCTATGGTGATATCGATTTCAACAGTACGAACAGATGGATCAGCTTCCAGTTCGTCAAGGTAGATACGCCCGACTGGGACAATTATTACTGGTATGGTTCCGACAACTGGTATAATTCTTGGGGACATTACGGCTACGCCAAGACGCGCAGTAATAATAAGGAAGAGCAGCAGGAGAGTGTTCAGGAGCAGAACGACAGCACCATGCTGCCGAAGCGATTCTTTCCGGAAAACAAATAAATTCTGATTAAACTACTATTGATATGAAAAAAGTATATTCTTTGCTGACAATGGCTGTGATAGTTGCCATGTCGCTTATAATGACCAGCTGCGATGGTGATGATTATTGGTATGATCCTTATGGTTGGTACGACCATTATGATGATTGGGGATGGAGCAACAATGATTGGAATAATGGTTGGCAAGGAGGTTCGCAGAATAATGGACTTGTGGAAGAGGCACAGATGCTCACAGGCGAATGGTATGGACCAGTAACCTATTCTTATCTTGCAGATGATGGGCAGTCACGACAGACAGATAAGTTCTATGCTGATATGAAGTTCTTCCAATATGCTAACACTCGTGATGCTTTGAGTGGAGAGGGCGTGGAGACTGACTATAAGTATAACGATGATGGTTCTGTAGCGGATCAGCAGACCTTGGAGTTTAAATGGTATATTGATGATAATTACGATATTTATATCAAATACAAGAATTCGGGGGCAACGTTTGTCATGGATTATGGTTCTTCACAGGCTGGTTTCCACTTGGGTTATGAGAAAGGTCATGACAAGGATACTTTCTGGGGCTATATGATAGGTACGGGAAGTTCGAAGGGTGATGTTATTTATATTGACTTGGAACGTGTCAACCCAACCAGTCAGGCCAAGGCCTTCGGTTCTTCTAAGGCAAGCGAGAAGACGGTAAAGAGTTCTTCTTCGTTTGGCAAGGGTGCGACCATCAAGCCTCTCAAGACAGACTCTTCTCGACTGAATAATCGGAGATAACGAAGGATGTTACGATAAATACAAGGTTGCCAAATAAAAAATCGCATGTTTCGACAGTTCTGTAATGAACTTTTGAAACATGCGATTTCTTTTTTGTCTTACTGAAGTATTACTTGTGTATAGGAAACCAAGCTAAATGGCTATTATCCTTTGACTTCTTATTTTTCTATACTTCCCCAGTCATTAAGTACTTTTTTGCTTTCTACATCCCGCTCGATATCGTCGGGAAGATTGCAGAAGAAGTCTATACCAGTCTTTGCTTCCAGATCCTTGATGCTCATGGCGTAATCAGATAGTTTGTCGTCTCCATGATATACATTGGTGTGAGGGAACCACATACCGATAGACTTGTAGTAAGCCTGTCCCTTGATCGTCTTCTTAACGAGGACTGCCACAAAGAAATACTTGGGGACAATCAGTTTGTTTTGAATACGCATCAAGATATTTGCTTCTTTGTCAATGGTACCACCCTTGCATACGTACATGGTGTCTGTGTCATTGAGTTTGAATCCGTTCAGGTAGTTCTCCATTTTGATCCAAAGCCCTTCATACTTATGGTCTGGATGACTTCCATTGAAGACGCTATATTGTGGCTGCATATTGGTGAGATAGAACGTCTGATAGTTGGCGTTGGCACTGTACAGACGGTCTTGGGAATTGCAGATGTGTCCGTGGTCGAAGCCTGAACCATAAATATAGTCTTTCTCCCATCTTTGTGCAGAGGTAAGAGCTGGGTCGTTGGGGTATTGGTTGCTTTCACTTTTATAGCGATCTGTATTCTTGGCTCTGTTCTTTGTGGTGATGATATAGCATGACCAGCGCTGCGATTTCTTGTCGCAATCCCATTCTACTGAATAGTTTACGTTGTCGGGGTCGTATTGTTTGCTGTTACCGTCACGATAAACACGGATAATGCTGTTTCCGCCTTTCAGTTTAGGAAACTCCAGTCGGGTGACAGCCTTGTCGGTTGTTACCTCGTTCTTGTTGGTGTTGATTTCATTCGAACCATTTCCGTCTCCGTCGTTGCTGCTTCCGCAGGCTGCCATAGAGAGTACAGCGAGGAGAGCGAATAAATAAATCTTGTTTTGTTTCATAACATAGTGAATGTTAAATGATAAAATAGATAATAAGATGTTAGGATGAATCTTAAATAAGAAAGATTGGGGTGATCAAGAAAAGGTAAAAGGTGCGCACTAACGCATATGCAACTACGTTAGAACGCACCTTCTATCTCGTATTGATAATATATCCTTATATAAAAAGGTATATTACTTCTTCAACTTGCCGTAACGGTTCATGAAGCGGTCAACGCGACCTGCAGTATCAACGAGCTTGCTCTTACCTGTATAGAATGGGTGAGAGGTGCTTGAGATTTCAATCTTTACTACTGGGTAAGTCTCGCCTTCAAACTCAACAGTGTCGTTGGTCTTGCAAGTTGACTGTGAGAGGAACATGTCGCCATTAGACATATCCTTGAATACTACTGGACGATAGTTCTCTGGATGAATACCTTTTTTCATTTTGTTTTTACTTTTATTTGGGTTATTAAAATTAGACGTCATGGGGATGTTGCCATCATTTCATGTCCTTGCGGTGCATGCCCATTATAGCCTTTTGACTTAACAGGGTGCAAAGTTACGACTTTTTCTCCTTACTGCCAAATATTTCCAGATGTTTTTGTATCTTCCTCCCTCTTTTTCTGTAAATTACTCCACTTTTTCCAGTTGTTCAAGTACGGGCTGAAGACCTCATATTATCAGCACGCCCTGAAGGGGCAGAAGCTCTTAGCCCAGGGCAACGCCCTGGGTTATCATATTCGCAAACTTGTCGCCCTGTAAGGGCAAAAGCTTAAAAAAATGCCCGAGTTTTAAAGCTTTTGCCCTTACAGGGCGCCTTGCTGGCTGCCTTTATACCCAGGGCGTTGCCCTGGGCTAAGAGCTTCTGCCCCTTCAGGGCGTGCTGCTGTAATGAATTGCTTTTTTCTTTGCGTTGCCCTGGGCTAAGAGCTTCTGCCCCTTCAGGGCGTGCTGCTGTAATGAACTGCTCTTTTCTTTGCGTTGCCCTGGGCTAAGAGCTTCTGCCTTTTCCCTTTGCTTTACCCTTCGGCCTGCGATTTTCAATTCTCTTCGGCCGGTGACCGTTGGTTCTGGGCGTGTGGCTCTTGCATGCGAAAGTTGAGTAATTTAGCAACCAAATGAAAACTAAATCCCCATTGCCTGATGAGAGGCAATGGGGATTGTTAAAGTTATTTGTAATTGAGTGGATTACTTGGCATAAACAATTTCGATAGATGAGAATCTAAGTTGAACACCACCACCTGTTGTACCTGTAAACACATTGGTGTAGGTTGCAGTCTTGCCAGAGAAGTTTATGGTTGCAGTCTCATTACCGTCGCAATTAACAGTTTCACCATTCTTTGGATATGGTGCATTGCAGTGGAAGATGATCTTTGCAATTTCTTTTGTACCCTTTACGATAATCTTGTTATTCTTGTAAACGCGAACTGCAGTTCCTGAAGTGTAGTATTTTGGACCATTTTTCTCACCATTAGCATCAAAGGTGATAGTTGTTCCATCAGACAACTTTATAGTTGTCATGTCTGTCTGATTTTCGTAGTTCTGTGCAGTAAAGTCAAAAGACACGCTTTCACCAGCAGTTGCATTGCTGTTTTCAAGCGTAAGAGTCCTGTGGTCGTCGGCAAATGTTATCTTGCCATTGCCTGTATCTGGAGTATCTGGCTTTGGAGTAACCTCACCGCCAGTGCCTTCGCCTTCTATCTTGACGATAGTGCTGTTCTTGTCGATCTCCATAATATCAGTACCATTCTTGTTGAATGCCTTGATGATACCCTTGATAGTTACCTTCTGTCCAACCTTTAAATCATCCTTAGATGTGAAATCTGCACCATTCAAGCCCTTACCTGAATAAACCTGCATGTCCTTGCTCTTACCATCGTCAGAGATGTAGTAAGAAAGGCTCTTGTATTGATCATTGTAAAAATAAACATCAGAAACGATACCTGTCACGTAAACCTCGCTGGTAGGAGCGCCTGCCTTGATGACTGCGATAGCTTCTGCTACGGTGTATGGATTGCTCTCTGAACCCTTTCCTGTGGTAGGTGTATCAGGAGTAGTTGTTCCTCCTACGCCATTAAGAGAAACAATGTAGTTGCCTACAAGGAACTCTTTAGTGCCGTTATAGCTGTCTACCTTACCGCAGATAACGACCTCATCGCCTTGCTTCAAAGCGTCTTCGCCCGAGAACTTAGTGCGGTTAGGACCTGCATAACCATTGTATACATAGAACTGGTTAGTAGCAGTTCCGTCTTCTGAAATGTAATATTTCAAGCTACCGTAACTTGCATCCCAACTGCCCTGTACAACAGATACAACCTTACCCTTTACGTATACCTCGGTCTCTGCGCTTCCGCCTTCATCAATGTACTTTTCTACACCTGCCACATTGAATGGATCTGCGGCAGTACCTGTACCTGCAGGCTGAACTTCTGGAGTTTCATCCTCTGTAGGCATATTGTAAGGAGCTGGAACATCCTCGCAGCTGCTGAATGTTATGGCTGCCATAGCCAAGAACAAGCATGAATAAATGAACTTTTTCATATTGATTATTCTTTTTATAGTTTTCTACTTGAGTTAGTTTTATTTGATGGAAACGATATAGTTTCCACTGTTGATTTCCGGTGTTACACCATTGTAGAGCAAGAGCTTGCCGCAGATGACAACTTTCTGTCCCTTCTTGATCAAGTCCTTGTTGGCATCGGTGTACTTCTCGTTGTTGAGATAGTAGTTGCGGAATACCTTGATGGTCTTGGCTGGATCGCCAGTTCCGTCAGCATTCATACCCTTGCCGTCTACAGAGATGTAGAAATCAGCATTACCATACTGTACACTTACACTTGGCTCAGAACAGATGATACCTTCGGTATAAACATTGGTCTCGGTAGTCTTTCCGTCGTTAATCAACTGAATGGCTTCCGCTACGGTGTATGGACACTGTTTTGTTCCCTTGGCTACCTTCACGTCGTCTGCAGTACGGATAAGAATCTGCCATGTGTCGTTCTTGCTTCCAGCATAACGTGTGAAGATACCTGTAACGTTCTGTGGACCTTCTGGCAGGAGAGCATTAGCAAACTTGGCGTAGGCAGAAGTGCGAACCACCATGTTGTTGGTGCTGATGCCAGAAAAACCGCGGTTTACACAGTTGGCGTTGTCTTTGTCTGCATCTGCTGCAAATACCTTCTTGCCAGCATCGGCGAAGGTTACACCCTCGATTCTCATCAGCTTGCCTGAGCAAGACTTCAGATAGTCGGCATCCTTGATCTTAGTCTGGTCGAACACCTCAACCATTGCCTCAGCCTTGGCCTCGTCGGCCTCACCGATAATCTTGTAGTGCTTCTCCCATACGTAGCGGTCTACCTTACCGATAGACTGTGAGCCCTTGTTGGTGTTGGTATAGACACCGCCCAACTCAGCCTGCTTGCCGTAGCCACCGATGTAGAGGCCCTTGCAGTCGATAAGTACTTGCTGACCTACAGGCAGTTCGCCATAGAGTCCGCTCTTGCCGATGCAAACCAAGATACCGCCCGTCTTGTCCTGCAGGCAAATCTGGTTGTAGAGGTTGCCTCCGAGGTCGTTACCTGTGACGATGCCCAATATCTTGATGTCCTCGTCCACCTGCTTGTACAGGCCGCGTTCTATCTGTGTGGCATATTTCTCCTTCAGTTCGGAGATGGTGATGACATTGATAGCCTCCAGTTTGTTGTTGCCGATGGCAGGGCCGGTATAATCCTTTTCTCCCACGGAATCAGCATAACCGTCGCCCATGCATGAAGCCAAGAGCAGGGCAGCAAATGCCATTGCGATATATTTTAACTTTTTCATATCTTTCTCTTCTTTTAGAATCTGTATGATACCTGGAACATTCCGTTGGTTCCGAATACGTAATACTTCTTAGGGTTCTTAGAGAACTTGTAGACGCGATCCTTGGCCTCGTTTTCCTTGTTGAGGGTATAGTCGCTTCGGCTCTGCTCGTAACCACCTGAAACAATCTTGCGGTTGTTGAGGATGTTGGTTATCATGAGGTTGAAGTTCAGACTGCCGTGCTTGAGGCGGATACTCTTGCCGATGCTTCCGTCTACCATCCATCCGCCGTGTCCCTTAGCCTGGTCAACAGAACCAGGGAGAGGCTCGTCGTTGAAGAGCATGTCGCGGTTCTTCAGAGAAGACTTGTAGCGATAGCTTGGTGAGTATGACAAATAGATGCGGTCGTACCAGTTGGCGTTGAGGTTGACGAACCATCCGCTCTTATGGAAGTCGAGTGCAAGGCTACCGATAGTAAGAGGAGTTCCGCTTTCGCGCATGTCCTTAATATATGCGTAGTCCTTAACCACCTCTGCCGACTTGGAGAGCATGTAGTTCACGTTGGCATTGTTGATGTTCTTTGCGTCGCTGATGGTTCCGATGGCCTTGAAGTTAAGGAAAGAAGCCACCTTGAAGTCGAGACCTGCCTCGATGCCATAGTATTCTTTCTCCAATCCTGTCATGCTGAGGTAGGTGAAAGAGTTCTCGTCATCGTTGTAGAAGTTCTGCCACTCTGTGACGTGGTCAAGACGGCTATAGTATGCGTTGATGTTGGCGTGTACCCAGGCATTCTGATACTGATAGCTGAACTCGCTGCTGAAGACATGCTCGTCGCCAAGGTTGAGAACGTAGTCGTTGCAGATCTCTGGAGAGATGAATGCTGTGTTGGCCATTGGTGGACGCCACTCGTAACCTACACCAATCTTGAATACATGACCCTTGCCGGCATCGAAGTTGATGCTACCCTTGGCACCGCCCTCGCCGAAGCGTGC
>ULYM01009310.1_pt1 | contig 14737 bp, 18 predicted proteins | sample 1962141 | NCBI WGS metagenome assembly ULYM01 (sample SAMEA4835862, study PRJEB28245) | human gut metagenome | biome: gut microbiome; material: fecal sample | place: Denmark | collected 2008
AAACTTAAACAACCAATAAAAGAAATAGATTGATCGTTCAATTGTTATATCTGATGAAGAGTAGCTCTTGTTAGAGCTTTGTTTTTTTATCTGTCAGAAATATGTCTTATCTATTTTGAAGACATTGCTGATTAGCGGATGAACAGGAGTTCACGATACTTAGGCAATGTCCAGAGCTCATCGGCTACAGTCAACTCCAACTTATCAATCTGATAACGGATTTCCTCCATCTTTGGAGCTACCGTGTCATGATAAGCAATAGCCTTATCGTGCTCATTCTCAATCTTGTTGGCTACCTTGCGGGCATTTACCAACTCCTCAACACCTGTCTCGATGATCTGAGTGCGCTCGGCAATCTTCTTGATGATATTGATGTTACGGGCTGTCAATTTCTTGCCTTCCTCGTCGCCGAAGATATCAATCATGTTCTCCACATTCTTAGCCAACTGGCTCTGATAGTGAGTAGCCACAGGGATGATGTGGTTCATGCTCAAGTCACCCATTACACGAGCCTCAATCTGAATCTTCTTGGTGTAGGTCTCCCATTTCACCTCGTTACGAGCTTCCAACTCGTTCTTCTTCATGACGCCCATATCCTCGAACATCTTGATAGTGGCAGGGTCGAGATAACGCTCGAAAATCTTAGGACAGCTCTTCTCGCAGTCCAAACCACGCTTGGCAGCTTCCTCTACCCACTCATCTGAGTAACCATTGCCGTCGAAACGGATTGGCTTGCAGGTCTTCAAATCCTGACGAACGATATCGATGATGGCAGATGTCTTATCCTCACCCTTGGCAATCAACTCATCCACACGCTTCTTGAAGTCGGTCAAAGCCTCGGCTACGGCGGTGTTCAATACAATCATTGCTGATGCACAGTTAGCCTCAGAACCTACGGCACGGAACTCGAAACGGTTACCGGTGAAGGCGAATGGTGATGTACGGTTACGGTCGGTGTTATCAATCATCAACTCTGGTATCTCAGGGATATCCAACTTCATGCCCTGCTTGCCAGCTACGGTGAAGAGATCCTTCTTGTCGGCTTTCTCAATGTGCTCGAGAAGGTCGGTCAACTGCTTGCCGAGGAATGAAGAGATGATTGCTGGAGGTGCCTCGTTGGCGCCCAGACGATGCGCATTGGTTGCACTCATGATAGATGCCTTGAGCAAACCGTTGTGCTTGTATACACCCATCAAAGTCTCTGTGATGAAGACTACGAAACGGAGGTTATCCTCTGGTGTCTTGCCAGGACCATGAAGCAGAATGCCTGTATCTGTAGCGAGACTCCAGTTGTTGTGCTTACCGGAACCGTTGATGCCTGCGAATGGCTTCTCATGGAGAAGTACGCGGAAACCGTGATGGCGAGCTACCTTCTTCATCAAGCTCATCAGGAGCATGTTGTGGTCAACGGCAAGGTTGGTCTCCTCGAAGATAGGTGCCAACTCAAACTGGTTTGGTGCTACCTCGTTGTGACGGGTCTTGCAAGGAATACCGAGTTCAAGAGCCTGGATTTCCAAATCCTTCATGAATGCCTGAACACGCTCTGGAATGGCGCCGAAGTAGTGGTCGTCCATCTGCTGGTTCTTGGCAGAATCGTGACCCATCAGGGTGCGGCCTGTCAGCATCAGGTCAGGACGTGCTGCATACAAGCTTTCATCTACCAGGAAGTACTCCTGCTCCCAACCGAGATTGGAAATAACTTTCTTGACATCAGGGTTGAAGTAGTGGCAAACCTCTGTTGCTGCTACGTTTACAGCGTGCAATGAACGGAGCAATGGAGCTTTATAGTCGAGTGCCTCACCTGTGTAAGAGATGAAGACGGTAGGGATACAGAGTGTATCGTCGATGATAAATACAGGCGATGTTGGATCCCATGCTGAATAACCGCGAGCCTCGAAGGTAGAGCGGATACCGCCAGATGGGAAAGATGATGCATCAGGCTCCTGCTGAACGAGCAACTTGCCTGAAAATTCCTCGATCATACCACCCTTGCCATCATGCTCGATGAAGGCATCGTGCTTCTCGGCAGTACCTTCTGTCAATGGCTGGAACCAGTGGGTGTAGTGGGTTACGCCATTCTCGTCAGCCCACTGCTTGATGCCTTTGGCTACGGCGTTGGCGATGTTACGGTCGAGACGTGCTCCGTTGTCGATGACGTCTACTAGTTTCTCATAGACATCTGCAGGGAGATACTTGTACATCTTCTGTCGGTTGAATACCTTCTTTCCGAAGAATTCACTTGGTCGCTCGCTAGGAGCGGTTACCTCAACAGGCTTTCTCTTGGAAGCCTCTGAAACAGCTTCAAATCTTAAGTTGCTCATACCTTATATAATTTAAAATTTCTGATTTTCAATGTTTTTATATTCTGTTGGAATGTTTATTTTCCCAGCCATTTGGCAATTCTCTCCATGGCTTCCTTACAGTCCTCATGCTCGCCAAAGGCGGTGAGTCGGATGTAGCCTTCGCCCGATGGACCGAAGCCGACACCTGGAGTGCAGACTACGCTGGCACCATAAAGCATCTCTTCGAAGAATTTCCAGCTAGGTGTATTGTTTGGCGTCTTCACCCAGAGATAAGGTGCATTCTCACCGCCATATACTCTCAAGCCGAGTTTCTGGAGTTCTGCTCTCATGAAGTGGGCATTCTCCATATAGTAATTGATGGTTGCCTTCACCTGTTCCTTACCCTCAGGGGTGTAGATGGCTTCGGCAGCACGCTGGCTGATATAGCTTGTACCATTAAACTTGGTGCACTGGCGGCGGTCCCAGATAGGATTCAATGCTACTTCCTCACCTGCCAATGTCTTTGCCTTCAACTCCTTAGGAACGATGGTGTAACCACAACGCACACCGGTGAATCCGGCAGTCTTCGAATAACTGTGGAATTCTATCGCTACCTTTCTGGCTCCACGAATCTCGTAGATAGAATGAGGAATTGATGGGTCGGTGATATATGCCTCGTAGGCTGCATCATAGAGGATGATGCTCTCGTTCTTGATAGCATAGTTTACCCATTTTCTGAGTTCTTCTTTCGAGATGACCGTACCCGTAGGGTTGTTTGGATAACAGAGATAAATCATGTCCACACGGTGGTCTGGAATCTGAGGGATGAAGTCATCGCTCTCATCGCAAGGCATGTAGGTTACATTGCTCCACTTGCCGTTCTCGAAGATTCCCGCTCTACCTATCATCACGTTAGAGTCTATATAAACCGGATAAATCGGGTCGGTAACGCCGATGTTGTTATCCCATCTCAAAATCTCCTGGATATTTCCCGTATCGCTCTTGGCTCCATCGTTTACGAATACCTCGTTGGCGTCGAGATGAATGCCACGTGGCAGAAAGTCGTTCTTGATGATAGCCTCTCGGAGGAAGTCGTAGCCTCGCTCCGGACCGTAGCCTCTGAAAGAAGCCTGCTCAGCCATCTCGTCTACAGCCTTGTGCATCGCCTTGATGACGGCAGGGCAGAGAGGCTGGGTTACGTCACCGATGCCCAGACTGATTACACGCTGCTTTGGATGTGCAATCTTGTAGGCGTTCACCTTCTTTGCGATGTCGGCAAACAAGTAATTGCTAGCCAACTTCAGGAAATGTTCATTAACTAATGCCATATTTTGTTTCTCCTTTTATTTGTGGTCATTATCGACCATTTGTTATTTAAGTTTGCGTCTATCTTATTTTAATGTTGAGTGTTGAATGTTGAGTGTTGACTTGGTGGGTGCAGTTAAATTCCACATTCAACATTCCACATTCAACACTCCCTATATTAACACTCCAACTGGATTTCTCCTTCGAATGAGAAGGCTGCAGGTCCTGTCATGTAGACATGATCATCAGCCTCGCTATATTCTATTTCCAGCGTTCCGCCATCCATCACGATACTGCTTTTTCTGCCAGTACGCTTGGTAAGGGCTGCGGCTACGGCTGTGGCACAGGCTCCTGTTCCGCAAGCCATTGTTATTCCGCTTCCCCTTTCCCAAACTCGTGTCCTTATGGCGTCTGTGTCAGTTACTTGTGCAAATTCTATGTTGCATCTCTGGGGAAATGCCTTGTCTCTTTCCAGGATTTTACCATAGTGGGCGATGTCGATGGTGTCGATGTCATCCACGAAGGTAACGAAATGCGGATTACCCATGCAAACATAGGTGCCTTCAAATTTTCTGCCGTCAGCTTCGAGCACCGAAGGGCCTAAGAATTGCTCGGGATTTTCAAGTTGGGGTTTCAGCATGTCTACTGTTACCGATTCCACAACTTCTTTATTATCCTGAAGATGAAGTTTCAATATCTTGATACCCGAAAGTGTTTCCAGTCGGATGGTGTCCTTTCGGGTCAATCCTTTTTCGTAAAGATACTTACCGATGCATCGGCTTGCATTGCCGCACATCATCGCTTCTGAACCATCGGCGTTGAAGATACGCATCGAATAATCTGCTCTTCTGCTGTCTTGCGGCTTTCCGATGAGAACCAGTCCGTCGCTTCCTATGCCTGTGTGGTAAGCACTCCAGGCAATGGCCGCCTTCTCTGGGTCAGGGATGTCGTATTGTTGGGTATCTACATATATATAATCGTTACCCGCTCCCTGCATCTTTGTAAAATGAACTGTTTCTTTCATCTGCGTTGTTCTTTATGTTTGAATACTCTTCTTTTATCTCTCATGTCTTATCTCTTTTGAGATTTGACTTTTTGCTAGTCTTTCGAATATTTCGATGACTATTTGTTTGATTTCGGTTGCAAAGGTACGACGATTTGTTGAAATATGCAAGAAAATAAATACAGAAATCTTGATTATTTTTCGTTATCTTACAATTTGTGTTATAAAAATGCTTTCTGCCTTACAAATTGTAAGGAGAATATGATAAGCCTCGATAAATTTAAAATATTTGATAAAAAGCAGAAACGAAATGCTTGCGTTTTCTTTAAAATGCTGACAAAATGTATTAATTTTGCAGCCGAAAACGAACATAGTGTAAAAGAAAGGCTTGATTTAAATAGCAACCAATGAAGGTTCGTTTTCGAAAAGAGACAATCAATAGAAGTATTAACACATTATTAATTATTAAAGGATTATGAAGAAGATTGAGGCAATTATCCGCAAGTCTAGATTCGAGGATGTCAAGAAGGCACTTTTAGCAGCAGACATCGAGTGGTTCTCTTATTATAATGTAAGAGGTGAGGGAAAAATGCGCCAGGCTCGCATTTACCGTGGTGTGATGTATGATACCAGCAGCATCGAGCGTGTGCTCCTGAACATCGTGGTTCGTGATAAGAATGTGGAGCCTACCATCGCCGCCATCCAGGGCGCTGCCCAGACCGGTGAAGTAGGAGATGGCCGAATCTTCGTGATTCCTGTACTCGATACCGTTAGAATCAGAACCGGCGAACGTGGCGACATTGCATTGTATAATGCTGAGAAAGAGGAATAATTTAAAATGTTGAATGTTAAGTGTTGAATGTTGAATTAGGCATTCTTACTTATCTTTAATAAATATTATTTAGTATTCTAATTTAACTATAAGATATAAGTATGAGCAGTTTATTATTAACTACACTTGATACGGGTAACACAGCGTGGATGATCATGGCCACCATCTTGGTGCTTTTGATGTCAATTCCGGGTATAGCACTTTTTTATGGTGGTTTGGTGCGCCAGAAGAATATCCTCAGCATCCTGATGCAGACGGTTTTCATCGTGGCAGTAGTCAGTCTGATATGGGTAGCCTTCGGATATTCCTGGGCATTCTCTACTGAATATGCCGATTCGGGCAATCCTCTGGCTTGCGTCATCGGTGGTTTCAATAAATGTTTCCTCCACGGCATCGGCTTGGATGCCATCATGCCTACAGGCATTCCGGAGCTCACCTTTGCAATGTTCCAGTGCATGTTCGCCCTCATTACTCCAGCTTTGATTCTCGGTGCATTCGCCGAGCGTGTCAAGTTCAGCGGTTATGTACTTTTCACCATTCTCTGGGTTATCATCGCTTATCTTCCTATGGCCCACTGGGTATGGGGTGGCGGTTTCCTGCAGGAGATGGGAGCCATCGACTTTGCGGGTGGTACCGTGGTTCATATCAATGCCGGTGTAGCCGCTCTGGTCATGGCACTCTGTGTAGGCAAGCGAGATGATTATCGTGCTGGTCATCCTATCACACCTCACAACATCACCTTCGTGTTCATGGGAATGTCATTCCTCTGGTTGGGATGGTTCGGTTTCAATGCCGGTAGCGGATTGGCAGCTGATGGTCTGGCAGCCAATGCCTTCCTCGTAACCCATATCGCAACAGCTGCAGCAGCCACCACCTGGATGCTCATCGACTGGATTGTGAACAAGAAGCCAACTACGGTAGGTGCTTGTACCGGTGCTGTAGCCGGACTGGTAGCCATCACTCCTGCAGCCGGCAGTACCGATATTTTCGGAGCTTTCTGCATCGGTATCATTTCCACCATCGTCTGCTTCTTCATGGTAGCGGTAGTGAAGGAGAAGTTCAAGTATGATGATGCCCTCGATGCCTTTGGTGTTCATGGTATGGGTGGTATTCTGGGATCTATCCTCACCGGTGTCTTCGCCACAAGATATGTAACTGGAGCCGAAGGTGTACAGGGTGCCCTCTATGGCGACTGGCATCAGCTTTGGATTCAGGTTGTAGCCACCGTGGTAAGCATCATCTACAGCGTAGTAGTTACCTACATTATCTTCAAGGTAGTAGATAAGAGTGTAGGTGTACGTGTTGACAAGCGAGTAGAGGAGGAAGGTCTCGACATCTACGAGCATGGTGAGAGTGCTTATAGCAACTAATTGCGAAATTCGATTATCAGCATAAAATTTAGGTCAATGGTGTTTCATTTTGAGGAATGAAACACCATTTTTTATGATAAATCCTCAACTTGCACAATGAAATTGCCTCAACTTGCACAATGGAAATGCCTCAACTTGCACAATGAAACTTTTAAGTTGTTGATATTCAATAACGTTATCCCCACCATTTTCCCTAAGAATTCCTATATATAATAATGTGTAATCCTCTTTTCTTTTGTTCTTATCCCTTTTGGGATAATTTTGCGAAAGTAATCAAATTAGCTGCTGGTCTGTGAACGCTGAAGGTTGATGCAGTTTTGTCGGTGTAAATGTCGGTGTAAAATGTCGGTGCAAATATTGTTTTGGCGGTAATGTGGCGGTAATAGTGGCGGTAATGCCGATGTAAATGTCGGAGATAAATGTCGGTGACATGTTGGTAATGTGTCGGTAAGGAAAAGTATTGAAAACTAGTATGTTATCTTTTTGTTTAGAGTTGGTTACCGACAATAAATGTCGGAAACTTTGTCGGTAACCTTGTCGGAGACTTTAAGAACGGAGAAATGATTTGGCGGTAATGAAAATAACAGGTATCATAAGGTATGAAGGCAAGGGTAATGTCGGTGTTTGTTGTTTACTTGCTAAACTGGCATTTCGATAGGATAAAATGAAATATTAGTATAATAATTCTTAAAGAAATAACAACGTATAAGTTTTTTTATTAACTTTGTGTGCATAAAACAAATATTTATGAAATTTAAAATAACCTTGAAGATAGATAGAAAATATGGTGACTTGTATAGGGGGTAAAACGAAATGTGTAAAAATGAATGAGACCCTAAATCAGTGGAAAGCCCTTTAAACACTGGGAGTTTGAGAGAATTGGAGGGTGTGAACCAACAAAAACGAAATGTAACATTCATATAACATTCATGTGACATTCAACGAACATTTGAAGAGCGTTCAAAGGGGAAATGTAACATAGGAGGCGATATGAGGGCTTTTGAGGGAGTTTGTGGATAAGTTATCACCCATTTGCATGAAAGTGGCTCCTGATGGCTCATATCGTCTCCAATGGGCTTTGTGGGTGGCTTTGCTTGGTCGCTTGCGCTCCATGAGCGGTGAAGACGTAGAAATGGATAGAGGGAAAGATGAGGGCTGATGGAGCCTGAGAAAGCATAGTTTAGAGGGATAAAGAATGGTCATGAAAGATATTTCAATAATGCCAAATAATAAATATTTAGAAGTTTTCTTGTATTTTATTCTTCTAAATAATAATTATTTGGTATCTTTGCACCCGATAAAGAAAATAAATACTACGACAAAATTATAAGGCAATGACGAAGGTAATACATGTACACCTGCTATCAGGTAGGAAGAACTACTATTTCGGCTCTATTTCGGCCATATTTGACGTTTTAACACCCGAACAGATAGGCTACACCAAGAGCAGCTTGCTCCATGCAGGATTGACGGATGGAGGCTGTCTGATGAATGGCAAAGCCATGATCATACAGAGCCATCTAAGACGAAGTGGTGGCAAGGAATAAAACGGCTAAAACGCTCATTTAAAAGGATTTGAACGGCTTGCAAACTATCTTTGAATAGTTTGTAAGCCGTTTTTTCGTTTTAGTCAATAACGAATTGGCTAATTTACCGTAAAAATCGTGTTAGGGATGACACTTGGAATGACATTAGGAGTGACAGATACGAGCACGGAAAAACGAAATGTTTAGTTTGGAATGACATTAGGAATGACAAATACCAATGTCAAAATATTGTTTTTAAGCAAGAAAAGGGTACGATATAAGCGAAATATAGGCTTTATCTTAGCTTTTTGGGGTGCAAAATACGGTGTTTTGTGAATATTCAAGGGGCAAAATTCAAGTGAAAGCCCTATAAACTAAGGACTTTCACATTTTAGTATATAAAAGAGTCATACTTTTCAGAAAAAACGTCTAATACTTCCTACAACTTCATACACTTGTAATATTCGGGAAATTGAAAATTCTTGTTCATCAAATTCCTCTTTATTTACTGGGACAAATTTGAGCATACCAGGAGTTGAAGACTTACGGAGTATTTTCACTGTTCTAAAAGTATCAAGGACAACTGCATATACTTCGCCATATTGAATGTCTTCAACGGAACATTTGTGCAATGCAATTATATCACCATGAGAAATCGTGGGTTCCATGGAATGCCCTGTAATATTGCACCACATTTCGGCACGTGGGCAAATATTAGCAACTATATTTAGTGCAGGAACCATTGCCTGGCTATTTTCTTGCAAATCAAAACCTCCCAAAAAATCCACATCATAATATGGTGTTCCTTCTTGGGGATTCATGCTAACAGATAAAGATGGTTCTTCTTTTAGCATATCTCCTTGCCCTGTCAGTAACCATTCAGGGGAAATATCTGAATAAACACTTAGAATATTTTCTAATTTATCAGTTCCGATGGCTCCATTATTTTTGAGAGACTTACTAAAAGAGGCATTTGACATTCCTACGCTCTTTTCAAAGGCAGCAATGCTTATGCCTTTAGTGTCTATATATAGCTTAATTCTGTCTAATATCATACTAATTTTGTTTAAAATCTAATTATTTTTACCGAAAAATAGAAAATAATCTAATAAATATTTTGTAGATATTAGAAAATATTCTATCTTTGCAGCGTGTTTAATAATTGAACACACCGCCAAAGATACAAAATATTGGCGAGAAAAGGCAAAAATAATAGGAATTTAACATAAAAAGGCATGAATAAAAGAATCATCGTAGGTCATGGTGTTGGCAAAAGAATAGCCACACTGATGGGTATTACACCCGAAATGGTTAGTAAATCGCTCAACTACAAGAAGGACTCTCACCTGGCAAGAAGGGTGAGATACATGGCCATCAAGGATTTTGGTGGCATACCTGTAGGCGATAAGTTGGATCCTCAAAAATAAAGAATTATGAAGGAAGCATTTAGACTGATATATGGTAAGGAATGGAAATGGTTTCTCAGCCTTGCCCTTGCCATGAAACTGAGATTGATTTGGTTCTTGGTGAGCTTTGTGATGCTTTGCGCATTGTCTTTTGACAGAAGTGACGTATTGTGTGTGTTTGCCGTGGTTGTGAACTTCCTTGCCAGTGCCATCGCCTTGAGAGGTGTGCCTGGTGATGGGATAGAAGAGTAAAAACATACAAGAATATTAAACAAATAACGGAATGGAGTTTTACAACAAGATACTGTGTGTGACCTTCGAGGAGCTAACTGGTGGTGACGAGCCTGTCATCAAAGGCAACACTCTTTCACAAAATGTTTGCCGTGGCAACATCCAATGTGCCCGACAAGCAAGAGGAGAAGGAAACTATGCCCTGTATGTATATGCCTCCCTTCCCAAGAAGTACAGAATGAGATTCGTGGAGAAATATGGCAACCCCAAGGACGTGTTGGAGCGACAAGAGTTGAAGGACTACATGCAGGTGGATGAGGAAGCTCGTAAGTTTTACGAGTCGTTTGAATACGATTTGAATGGTGTTCAAACAAGACTTTCACAGAAGCTCATCGACGAATACACCCAGAACGCAAGCGTGCTGAAAATGCTCCTTGCCAGGATGAATGACCTGCAAGCCACGACACATGCCCTGGGTGGTGGCAGAAGAAGCGACCTCTGGAGCATCGTGTTCAAGCAAAGCGAGAAGATGAGGGAAGCCTTTGGACATACACTCCCCAAGAACCTCGCTCGATTGAAAGTGAAGATGAGCACCTTCAAGAAGGATGGCTATCCCTCACTGATAAGTGGCAAGATAGGCAATAAGAACACGGTGAAGATAACAGAGGAAGCTGGCAGAAGACTCGTGGCACTGAAAAGAAGCCGTGTGCCAGTGCTGACAGACTCTCAGATTTTCACCCAGTTCAACCAAGAGTGTGAGAGCCGTGGGTGGAAGCCCCTGAAGAGCATCCGCAGCTTGAAGATATGGCTTGACAGTGCAGCCGTGCAGCCATTGTGGTATGATGCCGTACATGGCGAGCAGAAGGCACACCAAAAGTTTGACCGCAGACACAAGACCCAACTTCCACAGATGAGGGATGCCCTCTGGTATGGTGACGGCACGAAACTGAACCTCTACTACAGGGATGAGGACGGCAAGGTGAGAACCACGAGCGTGTATGAGGTCATCGACGCTTACTCAGAATGCCTCCTTGGCTACTGCATCAGTGACAGCGAGGACTATGAGGCCCAGTACATGAGCTACAGGATGGCCATACAGGTGAGCGGACACAAGCCCTACGAAATCGTGTACGACAACCAGGGAGGCCACAAGAAGCTGGAGAACCAGGAGTTCTTCAAGAAGCTTTGCCACATCCATCGCACCACCACCCCATACAATGGAGCGAGCAAGACGATCGAGAACCTTTTCTACAGGCTACAGAGCCAGGTACTTCACAAGGAATGGAACTTTACAGGACAGAACATCACCACCAAGAAGGAAACGAGCCGCCCGAACTTGGAGTTCATCGAGGCAAACAAGGATAGCCTTCCAACATACGACGAACTGAAAGCCATCTATCTGGAGGCAAGGAAGGAATGGAACGAAATGCCACACCCTGCCACTGGAGAAAGGAGAATCGACATGTATGAGAAGAGCGTGAACCCTGAGACCCCAGTGGTGACAGTGAGCGACATGGTGGAAATGTTCTGGGTACAGGCAGACCGCATGAGCACCTTCACCAGCAGCGGAATCGAGATAACCATCAAGGGCAAGAAGCGAACCTACGAGGTGATGAGCAGCCCTGGAGTGCCAGACTTGGAATGGCGAAGGAAGCACACCTATCAGAAGTTTGTGGTGAAATACGACCCATACGACTTCACGAGCATTCGCCTCTACTGGAAGGACAAGGCTGGAGAACTGAGGTTTGAGAGAGTGGCTGAGCCATACCTGGTGATACACCGTGCCATACAGGAGCAGACCGAGGGCGAGGCACTTTTCATCAGGCAGCAGCGTGAGGCCACCGAGCAAAGCCGCATAGAGCGACAGGTGGAGGCAAGGCAAATCGAGTACGACGAAGGTGTTGCACCAGAGCAGCACGGCTTGCAGACACCAAAGCTGAAAGGCGTGAGCAAGGAGGTGCAAAGACAGATAGACCGACGCACAAGGAAGTACAGAGGTCAGCCAGAGGAACTGAGCATCGGCAAGGTGACCAAGAAGGTGAGCAACATCGACTGGGACAATGTTTGCCAGGTGGTGGAGTTCGACGATGCCAAGGCAATGGGAAAAATGTAATAACAATTTAAAATAAAGAAAGGAACTGAATCATGGAGTTGACAAACAAGGAAAAGGAACAGATAACAGGCAGACTGAGAGCGTATGTGGCCAAGTTTGCAAGCCAAAACAAGGCAGTGGCAAGCATGAAGGGCACGAGCGCAGGAACCGTGAGCAACATCCTCAACGGCAAGTGGGAGAACATCAGCGAAGACATGTGGCGCAAGGTAAGCGACCAGGTTGGCACGGTGGGTGGCAACGATGAGGGCTGGCAGATTGTGGAGACACATGCCTTCCATGACATCACCCTTGCCATGCGTGATGCCCAGAATGACAAGAACGTGACCTGGGTGGTGGGCGAAGCTGGAAGTGGCAAGACCACCACGGCAAAGATCTTTGGCGAGGAAAACCGTGAGGTGTTCTACATCCTTTGCTCAGAAGACCTCCACAAGGGCGACTTTGTGAGAGAGATAGCCCACAAGATGGGCATCCGCACCGATGGGTACACGGTTAGGGAGTTATGGATAACCATCCAAAACGAGCTGATTCAGATGGATGCCCCTCTCCTGGTGTTTGACGAGGCAGACAAACTCATTGAAAGCGTCTTTCAGTATTTCATCAGCCTCTACAATAAGATTGAGGACAAATGTGGCGTGGTGTTCCTCTCCACCGATTACATCAAGACACGCATAAGCCGTGGCCTAAGATGCAAGAAGCGTGGCTACAAGGAGTTCTACAGCCGTATCGGTCGAAAGTACTTCGAGCTGGACGACACGACTCCCCAGGACGTGTACGCTATCTGTACGGCAAACGGACTGAGTGACCGCAAGGACATCGAGGAAGTGATAACAGAGGCCGATGGCTGTGAGTACGACCTGAGAAGAGTGAAGAAGAGCGTGAGAAGAGTGAAGAAAATCAAAAGCATCAAGAAATGAGAGCATTGACAGTGAAAGAGGTGTTGAAGCAGAAAAAGCGCACATTTGCCTTCAAGGGGAAATGGAAGGATGCCTTTGGTGAGCCTGAGCGTACAGGCGTATGGTTCATCTGGGGCAACAGCGGCAACGGCAAGAGCAGCTTCGTGATGCAGCTTTGCAAGTACCTGTGTGAGTTTGACCGTGTGGCTTACAACAGTCTGGAGGAAGGTGACTCGCTCACCATGCAGAACACCTTGAAGAGATATGGCATGAGCGAGGTGAACAAATCGTTCTACCTGTTGAACGGTGAGAACATGAGGGAACTGAGCGATCGCCTTGACAAGCGCAAGAGTGTGAACATCGTGGTGGTGGATTCCTTCCAGTACACACAGATGAACTACAGGGAATACATCCGCTTCAAGGAGGCACACCGTGACAAGCTCATCATCTTCATCAGCCATGCGCAAGGAAAGGCTCCAAGAGGCAGCGCAGCGCAAAGCGTGATGTACGATGCCACCTTGAAGATATGGGTGGAGGGCTTCAAGGCTTTCTCGAAGGGTCGCTTCATCGGTGAGAAGGGCGAATACACCATCTGGGACGAGGGAGCGAACAGATATTGGGGTGACGACTAAAAATGAATGAATCATGGAAGAAGTTATAAACAAAATCATGGAGTACATCCAGAAAAAGACCGAAAATTTCTCGTATATGGATCAGCAGATGATGTATGATGAAATAGCTGGTAAACTGACAGACATGTCACTGGATGCTCTTAAAAACGAATATTTAAATAATATGGAGGGAACTGAAAATGAGTAAAGTTGACAGAATGATTGAACTGAAGCCAATGAGACATGATAGTAATGAGACATTGGTAAGTGTGGGACATCGATGTGAGTATTGCCAGGGGAACGGATGGTACTGGGGTACCGATGACTTCGGGAAAGGAATCAAGGTTACCTGCCCAAAGTGTAACGGAAAGGGTGAACTTGATGCCATCATCAACATCACATGGAAACCAACCTGTAAAGATTAGGGCTTATGAAACAGAACAAGGAAAAATTAGGTGTAGCAATAATAACAGCGTTTTACGAGGTAGATGGCAAAAAAAGTTATGCTGAAATTAAGATAGGTATTGCCTGTGCAAAAGATTTCGATCGGAAGGAAAGGAAAGAATTCACAGACGTTCTTATCAAATGGTATAAAGAAAGAATTGCAGATATTGCTATCCGTAAGGAAAAAAATAATGCAAAATTAATAAAAATCACCGTAAGATACAAAATGCAGACGTGTGATTTTATTATAAATGATAAGTTCTTTTATGGAATATTCAAAAGTAAAATATGCAAGAAGTGACTAATTTTGCAAGGTTCTACTCCATCTTTAAACGAGTGCCAAAAATCGGTGATAACGAGTACTTGAAGAAAGAAATGGTCAGCGTTGCTACTGGAGGAAGAACCGAGAGCTTGAAGGAAATCACACGAAAAGAGTATGATGACCTTTGCAACCTCCTGGAGAAGCGTTTCCCTGAAAAGAGAAACATCTATGTGGACTATGTGGAGCAGCGAAGAAAGAAGCGAAGTTCCTGCCTGAAGCTCTTGCAGAAGATAGGAGTTGATACTACCAGCTGGACAGCCATCAACAACTATTGCAAGAGTCCAAAGATAGCAGGAAAGGTATTTGCAGATCTTGACATAGAAGAATTGCAGCAGTTATCTCTGAAACTGAGAATGATACTAAAAAAGAAAATAGACAACGAATAAAAATTTTAAAATT
>ULYM01016379.1_pt1 | contig 14735 bp, 10 predicted proteins | sample 1962141 | NCBI WGS metagenome assembly ULYM01 (sample SAMEA4835862, study PRJEB28245) | human gut metagenome | biome: gut microbiome; material: fecal sample | place: Denmark | collected 2008
GATATGATATAATATAACACGTCGGTTGACAAGAAACAAATTAACAAGCTGGTGTAGCTCAGTTGGTAGAGCAGCTGATTTGTAATCAGCAGGTCGGGGGTTCGAGTCCGTCCACCAGCTCCAATTTTTTCTTTAACTTAATATGGGAGTGTTCCCGAGTGGCCAAAGGGGGCAGACTGTAAATCTGTTGCGTTTCGCTTCGGTGGTCCGAATCCACCCGCTCCCACCAAACCCGTAAGATTTTCTTACGGGTTTATTTTTATATAGTTTTATATAGTTTGCCCCTTGCCTGTCAAGACAGACAAGGGGGTATTGTCAAAAATCAGTTTTCTAGATATTTCAGGAAGCCGTCAATATTTTATCTTTTAGCCGTGACGGACAGGTGATGTTAAATATGCAAGCTGACAAAATTTTAACATAGGAACGTTTGTTGACTGTTATTGCCGGAAACAAAAAACGGAGCCGCAATTATTACTGCGGCTCTGCCTATATTTAATTTTTTCCCGTTCCGTTGCAATACTTACATCTTCTGTTTCCCTTACAGCCCTGGCATACTACCCAGCCATCGCCGCCCTGTCCGTATGTATTGTACGACATACCGCCTCTGCCATGGCAAACCTGACACAATCCGCTTCCGTGACAAACACTGCAGTTATTTATCGTCGGTATAGTCGGCTTTACCGACGGAGTATAATTCGAATCGGGTGCTACAGTCTGACCTCCGCTGTTTGAGCTGTCGACCGAATATCCTCTGCCCTCAAAAGTGAATTCTTCCTGCTCGTATGATATTGCCGCTTCTATTTTAAACTCAGCCGAATTACCACTTATTTTCAGAAGTGTAACCGTCATATATACAAACATTTCGGGATTATCCTTAGTGGTATATACGTTGTTCACTCCGTTTTCCATAACATAATACTCGCCATAGCAATTCGATAACGATAAAGCGGTCTTATCGAACTGTTTTCCCTCAACAAAATATGAGTCGGGAATCATTGCCGAAATCGCATATCCATCGGTTACAGAATCGTTCACATTTGATATGCCAAGCAGATATACACCGTCGTCATGAGCCAAGAACGAGTTTCCGCTTGTTTCACTGCTTCCGCTACGGTTGATTTCAGCAGTACCCGGCTTAAGATCCGTCACAGGCGCACTTGTTTCAGGCAATGTGTTCTGAGAATTGCCGTTATTGTACGATGTAGCCGGTGCTGATACTTCTCCGAAGCTCTGTGAATCCTTCCCGCCCAATGACAAAACAACCAACACTGTGACTATTATAGGAACGATAACAAGAAGCACCCCGACGCATATTCCGATTATCAGCGGTGCCTTGCTTTTTTTCTGAGGATACTGCACTCCCGCATTACCGGCTGTCGTGTTATTTCCGTTGTATACGGGCGGCGGTGTTACCGGCTGTGGGGTACTATACTGCACATCAGGCTCTGAAACAGTTTCAGCAATATCTGCCGTTTTGGTGCTTATCTGCCTTGTGCCGCAGCTGTCGCAGAATTCCGCATCGGCAAGCAGTTTTCTTCCGCATTTTCTGCAAAACTTGAAATTCTGTGTATTATTCTGATAATTAGCGGTGTTATCCATAATTTTCTCTCCTTGAATGATACAAAATGTATTTTTGCAACAAGCCCTTTATATTTATATCGACAGATTTATCCAAAAATTTAATATATTGTACGCATCCGATGCGGTAAAAATTTTGCAAGAAAAATCGGACATCACGAAAAAACGCCCGCACACCTCATAAAAGTGCAAATTTCTCCTTGACAAATCTATTCCTTTGTGCTACAATAATTATCCAAACAAACGGGGCCGTAAAGGTTTCGACGGGGATTGCGAACCCGGCTAAGCACGCAGAGATCGCCTTATCTCTTTAAACGGGGCATTTTTAAAATTAAACGCAGACAATAGATCTGAATTAGTAGCTGCCTAAGTGCGCTACCGTCCTTGTAGAGAGCGCTGTGGCTCTATAAAGGGCGTCGACTAACAGCCAATGTTTTCGGTGAGAGTCCTGTAACCGTCAACACATCAAAGGACTACCGGACTTCTATCCTGTGAGCCGGAGAGGAGAAAGGGAATTTCAAAAGACTTCACTAAGCGTGTAGAAAGGTTGGCGGATCGGTTTTCGGACAGGAGTTCGATTCTCCTCGGCTCCACCACTTTTTCCACGCTCATATATATGGGTGTGGAATTTTTTGTGTACGGTAGTACAAAACGCATAAAATTATCCTGCATTTTGCTGTACCGGACAGCACTGTATTAACACCGCCGTAATTATAAAATAATCACCTTTGACTTTTAAATCTCGTTATGCTATACTGAGTTTGAAAACCGGAATTATTCCGGCTAAAGATTTAATGGCAAATAATATGTATTTTCACGCATCAAGGAGAAAGCAATAAATGAAACTTTTATTCAAGCAAAGATTATTCTCGTGGTTTGACAGCTACGACATTTATGATGAAGCCGGAAATACTGCGTTCGTTGTAAAAGGTGAGCTTGCATGGGGACACCTGCTCCGTATTTATAACTCCTGCGGAAAAGAGGTCGGATACATTAAGGAAAAGGTGTTTACATGGCTTCCGAAGTTTGAGATGTATGTCGACTCTCGTTATGTCGGCTGCATCAGCAAAGAGTTTACATTCATAAGACCCAGATTCAACATTGATTATAACGGCTGGAATATAGACGGCGATTGGCTTGAGTGGGATTATAACATCCGTGACTGTACCGGTCGTTACATAGCTTGTGTATCCAAAGAAATCTGGAACTGGACAGACACCTATGTGCTTGACGTGCAAGACCCACAGGACGCATTGTATGTATTGATGCTTGTTCTTGCCATCGATGCGGAAAAATGCTCAAGAAATGACTGAAAACGCATAAAAATTATCCCGCACTCTGAGGTGCGGGATAATTTTATATGTCGGTTTACTTTTATACCGATATTACTTTTTGAACATACCGAAAACGCCTTTCAGCTTTGATTGCGGTGCAGTTCCGTTCAGCTTGTTTTCGGTATTTGTGAGATATTCATTTGCTTCGGTCGCCTGCTCTGATGTTATGCCGAGTTCGGGAAGAAGCTCTGCAAGCTCGTTCCTTGCATTATTGACATCGGTTACTGTGTTGTAAGTCTTGCTCTTCACGAATTTAAGAGCCCTTTCCTTTGCCGCTTCTTCTCTTGTTGCGGCGGTTTTGATAAGTGATACCTTTCTGAACTTTTCGTCAAAATCCACCAGATGCTTTTTGATAATACCTATATACTTATCCTTTACGGGAGTCCTGAGCTGTGACAGCTTATCCTCGATTTCAAGCAAGTTTCTTTCATAGCTCAGTAAAGGCTCATTTTGCGGAGGTGCGACCTTGAACATTATATTCTGTATCTCCTCAAGCTCCTTTTTGGCAAGGGCGGCATTCTCCCTGTCAGGCAGAACCACTCCGTCAACCGTATTCAGCTTGTCCTCCTGTGCCTGTATGTAATCTGTCGCATCGGTTGCGAGTGTCTTGTCTATACCAAGCTTCGGCAACGTGTCATCAAGCGCCTTTATCGCCTTGTCAACGTCATCATAGGTGCAACCGGTCGGGGCTATGGATTTTACCAGCTTCAATGCTCTTATCTGCGCCGCCTGCTGACGTGTTTCAGCCTTTGAAAACGCTCCTGTCGTCTTGAAGGTCGTATCAAACTTTGTTATATAATCGTCAATTATCGCAATATACTTATTCTTTACGGGCGTCCTGCATTCCTCGAGCTTTGCCTTTACATCGAACAGCTTCTGCTCATAATCGAGAAGAAGATCGGGATTCGGTTTCGGTACATCGCTCATCATAGCGGTGATCTCCGCAAGTTCGGCTCTTGCCGCTTCTGCTTCTTCCTTGCTGTTGAAAGCAATTCCGTCAACGGTATTGACATTGAGATAGCATTGTCTGAATAGCTCGCTAACCTGCTCTGCTTCCTCAAAGGTTATTCCGACCGTTAACAGAAATTCATCGACCTTCTGCCTTGCATCAATCAGATCCTGCTCGGTGTAACCCTTGGGAATCACGCTCTTTGCAAAATTCAGCGCTCTTTGTGCCGCCGCTTCTTTTCTTGTTTCATACACCGTAAATCCTACTGTACGGAATGTTGTGTCGAACTTTGCCTTGTATTGCTCGATAATTCCGATATACTTATTTTTTACGTCTGTTTCATAAGATTCCAGCTTTGCCTTTGTTTCATCAAGCATTTTCTCATAAGGAAGAACGCTGTTCTTGTCAGGCTTCGGCACGGCATTTACTATTGCCGTTATCTCGTTAAGCTCTGCGGTAGCCTTTAAAGCCTCTTCCCTGTTTGCAAACTGTATTCCGTCAATTACGCAAAGGTTCTTTTCGACCTCATCCAGATAAGCGTAAGCGTTTTCCGCCTGTGCCTCGGTTATACCGAGATGCGACAAACGCTCGGTCAGCATCTTAACAGCGTTGTCACGCTCTTCAAAAGATGTTATTCTCATGCCCTTTACATATTCAAAGGCTCTTATTGCCCCCGCTTCTTCTCTCGTCAGGCTATGATCAAATTTTCCCTCTTTTCTGAAAAGCCTGTCGAAATCGGAAAGCAATGCGTCTATACTTTCAAGATATTTGTCCTTAACTTTTGTTCTGAACGAATCTATCTGCTTTCTCTTTTCGATAAGGTCGTTTTCATAATCAAGGTCAGACTTGTCGGTCGGCTTTGTAACCGTTTCAAATATCGCCGTGATCTGCGGAAGTTCTTCTCTTGCAAGGTCCGCTTCCGCTCTTGAGTCCATAAGAACGCCGTCTACGGTGCAATAAAGGTCATTGAAATATTTAAGACGTTCTTCCACTATATTCCTTGCCTGTACAATCTGTACGGTACTGAGCCCTATCTTTGCGGCATACTCCTCCATAAGTCCCTTGCACTTCACGGCATCTTCTTCGGTTTCACCGATATTGTCGTTTACAAAGCGAGCAAGAATATCGTTCTTGATGTCGAATATATTCACGCCGAAAAATTCGGAGAATTTCCCTATGGAGTCATCCTCATCGCCCATTGTATCAATCAGCTTTGAATAAAAACTGTCCTCGTAAGGATCAAGCTCGAATATCTGTACTATGAAAGCATCTCTCTTTTCGGGGGGAAGACTTATAGACATCATATTGTTGAACATAGCCTGTGCTTTCTGCGTATCAGCCGCACTCACAGTACCGTCAAACTTTATTGCGGTGTTCTTCTCTACTATATCAAGCAGTAATAAATGTAGATTGAAGCAGGAATCATAAACACTGTTCACCATATCCTGACGAAGACTCATTGTGTTAAAAAGTTCCTTTATCTGTGAACGTGCATAGCTGCGGCTCATCATATTTCCGACCGCATTAACAAGGCTGTGCGCTATACCCTCGGTGATATTCATTGCCGTTGCATCAAGCTGATTTGACCAGGCATTTATGGCATTTCCGCCGAATGTAGCCGACTGCCAGCGAGGTCTGCTCTCTTTTCTCAGTTCTCTTGCATATTCGGCATCGTTAAGATCGGTAAGTATCTTTTCATACTTTTTGTCAATGACCTTGAACGCTTCTGTGAATTCGTCAAAATACACACCGTCAAAAGCCATATTCACAACAGCATCTTTGTCTATTGTATAAATATCCACGCTGATTATATCCTGTATCAGCTCGAGCAGAGCCTTTTCAATGCAGTATACAAAAGCACTCGGAGCATTGTTTATAAGATCGTCAAGATCCTCAAACTGCTCGTTTATCTCTGCGAATTTTGTCTGCGCTTCAAGAGCCAGTTCCTTGTACTTGTTTCTGATAATGTTATAAATGTTCCTGTCAGGAGTAATTGTAAACGGAACATTACAGAACTGAGTTTTCAGTTCATGATTTTCACTTTCGATAATACTTTTTAAATCTCTCGCTTGCATCTGATTTCCTCCGTTTGAATATTGACAGCCTTGCGGCTTTGCTGCATACGAAACGTGTATTTTGATATAACCGATATAAAATTTGCACATTCCGTTTATTATTTTTCATATTATCACACAACAAATATATTTTCCACCGTCAAATTCCACGCAGAATTCCTATCAAATTGGCATATCGCTGTAAATCCCATCAATAAGCCAATTCTTATTGTAAACTTTTCACGTAACCGAGTTGAATTTTCCTCCCTGCCCCCAAGCAAAAGATTACAGCCAAAGTAAATCTGTCGGACAAGTATATTTTTCTGCGTTCCACATTCCCCACCATATATCAAGGCGCAAAACAGCCACGAAAACAGCTTACATACCTCTTGACATTTACCGCATGCCGTGCTATAATAACTCCGTTATTGATAACGGCGTTATTGATTTAGCGGAGGTGGAATTTTGGCAAATAAGGATCATTCGCTTGATGACAAAATCATTAAGGCGGCATATTCTGAGTTTCTTGCTTACAGCTTTTGTAAAGCCTCGCTCCACAAGATTTCCGAAAAAGCCGGAGTCACCACCGGAGCAATCTACACAAGATACAAAAATAAAGACGCACTGTTTGTCGCTCTGCTGCAGGATTTTTTTGAAGCGATGAAGGTTATGTTCGCACCTGTCGCAAAGGAATACGAAAAGGCAATTACCCTTTCCCGCCACGCAACCTTCCATGTGCTTGCTAAAGTGCGGATAATAAGGAGATACATTTTGTTTATCGTTACTCACGATTATGAATTCTTGAACCGTGCCTGCAATTGCTATATTCAGATAGAAAGAGTCAGCGAACCGGCAGAAAGAAAAAGCTGTAGCACTGAACGTACAGCTTTGCTTTCATAGCTTCAATAACAGCATCAACCCCCACACCGATTGTCTGAACGGTGCAGGGGTTGATGCTATTATTATATTTTTCTACGTTCTTGCAAACACTGCAAAATCTATAGCGGCACATAAACAGCCTTCACAATCGTTTATGGTTTTATACATTTCGGTCAGCGTTGCTCCGGTAGTTGTTACATCGTCAATTATGAGAATATGCTTTCCGTTGAGCTTTGACGGCTCTGTCACAGTAAAGCAATTGTCGAGATTGCTCTCACGCTCTTTCTTACCGAGCGTTTTCTGCTGTGCGGTCTTTCTTGTTTTGGCAACGGCGTTAACTGTCGGTATGCCGGTTATTTCGGAAATCTCACGGCATATCATCTCGGTATGGCTGTAGCCTTTTCTGATTTTATCCGTATAATAAATAGGAACAGGTACGATAACGTCGGGCAGAGTTTCATAGTACCCTGTAATCTTCTGTACAAGCGTATATGCCATAAAACTGATTTTACTGCCGTCACGGTGCTTCTTTGCACCTATAACTACAGGCGAAGTCTTTTTGTTATAACGGCATACGCTTAACAGCCTGCCGCCGCAAAGGCTTTCCTCTTTCTCGTTATACTCGAATTCGCAGGCGCATTTATCGCAGATATAATCCATTCTTCCTATGACCTTACTGCACAAGGGACAGCGGTTCGGAAAGAACCAATCAAGCAGTATACGCTTCAGCTCGTATTTATTCATCATCATTTTCATCTATAAACGGATTGCGTATCTTTGTCGGCTTTATTATGCCGTCAAGCAGCCGTTTTGCTGTATTCCTGTTCATTGTGCCGCCGTTGTCACGTCTGCGTCTGTCCGCTCCCGGAATATCATCGGCATCGGTAAGGCTGTCTACTAAAGGAGCGTCCAGCTTTATAACAGGGGGAGCGTGCTTTTCGCTCACAGCCGGCTTTTCCTCGGACTTTGCTTTTACGGACGTTTTTTCTCCGGCCGACACAGTAAGTGACGGCGAGGATGGCAGAATGTCAAAATCATCCTGCGTCAGATGTTCTCCGCTTTGCTGTACATCAGGGAAATCTTCTGCCGGTGTCTGCGTTGTTTCAACGGTATGCCTGTACATATTTGCCGCATAGTTGCTCTTAGGCGTTACAGAGTGCTTTATGCTGTAGTCGGCTTTTGCAAATTCGCCTGCAAAGCCCGTATCAACAGCAGGCTCTGTATATGCGTTATCGTCTTTATCGGAACTGTCTTCGTCCGCAGTGCCTTCATCAGTATATCCGCCGGATGTCTGCTGTAATTTGTCATCTGCTCCGCCGAAACTGAAAATATCGTCAAGCGGCTTGAAATCATAACCGCTGACCTTTTCAAGCTCGGAGATTTCGCTTTCGAAAGCATTGTCGAACGGATTTTCAAACAGGCTGACATCCAGCTTATCCGTTTCATCAGCCTTTACAACGTGAACAGGTGCCTTAGGAGCTTCGTTTTGCAGTGCGGCCGCTTCCTGCTGTACGGGTGCGGCGCTTTCCTGCATCATATCATAAAGCTCACGCTCCTGCTCCTGCTTTCTGCGGCGGTTTTCCTGCTCATAAAGAACACTGCGGTCTACCCGTTCAAAAACAAAAGGTTTGACCTCAGGTTGCTTTTTAGCAGTGTCGGTGCTTTCTGAAACATTTGCCGCAGATGGTTTTTCCTGTAGCGGTGTCTGCTTTACGGGTGCAAAATGCAGGTCGTGCGAGTATTTTTCAAATTCACGGAATTCCGAAATGCTTAAAGCGTTATGGAGGATACTTTCCTTTATCGCCATAAAGCTCTGATACCACTCTGCAAAATCACGCTGTGTAAGATCGACATTTATACGCTTCGACATATATGTGTACAGCTCTTTGGTCATATCCTCAAGCCGTCTTATTTCATCCGCCGTTCTCGGAGGTACCGCCGTACTCATCTCAAGGCAGGTGCGGCCACCCGGCTGAGCCTTACTGCAATAGTCATAGTCGTAGTCCTTGTCACGAATAAAATACTCTCCGCAGCGTTCGCAGTGCTGAAGAACTCCCCCGCTTTCAAGCAAAAGATCTATTTCCAGATCTATTATCGCCTTGAGGCTGTCCGAAACGTATACCTTCTTCGGCAGAGAACGCATCGTTGTTATTATCGTGTTCAGCACCGAATCCGGTTTTTCGGGAACGTAATTCTTTATCTTTGCAAAGACGTCCATCGCCTCGCTGTCCGAATGCAAAGCGGCAAACGGTCTGTGCTCGCCCTCATATTCGATCTCGGGGAGTGCAGAAGCCGCTATTGCCTTAGAAATATTACTAGTTATGAACGGGGCGGACGGCAGCCTGCCGACAGTGTACACCTTTGCGGCGGTAAAGCATTCCGACGGATAGCCCATCTCATTTGCGGCTACGCTGAATGTCAGATCGAAATAGTCCCGCTTTGCAAATGCCTGCTCTGCCGTGACCTTTTCACCGAACACAAAGTCTATCTTGCGTTTTGCGTATTCCTGAAGCTGAAGAAGGCTCACCCAGCGGTTGACTGCCTTATTGTGACGATATTCGGTAAGCCTTTTGAATATGAGCTTTTCAAAAGGAGTTTTGGCATTTATAAGCTCGTTCCATAAGGAAGATATGCCAAGCCCCTTTTCTCTGCAAAGATATTCTATAAACAGATCCTGTACCGCTTTTTCATAAATGCCGTGAATATTCGCCTCAACATATTTGTGACACGCACCGAGCGAATTACGGAGCGCAACAATATCCTCAAGTCTGTACTCTCCGCTTTCCGCACATCTTTTGCAATAGTCGGTGCAGCGTCTGATAAAGCCGGAAAAGTCATATTCGGCAAATTTAAGGACAGACTGCGGATATGAAAGAGAATATATCTCACTCGAATTTATACCGGTTAAGCTGACTGTTCTTTTTATACTCATATCCGCTTTTCCTTTCCGCAGGTCCTTTAATAGTCTTCCGACGTGTCATCTGTCGATACTGCGTCGAAGTTGAATTCACGCTTTCTGCCGTCAACATAAAGCGTATGCTTGTCTTTCCACTTGACATCGGCAGGCTTGTTATAGTCGGAGGTTATTATATGGATGCCGCCCAATGCGTTACGGCATTCAAGGAACGGCAGACTTATATCTCCGTCTGTTTCTTCAAGATAGAAGGATACCGAACGGCTGGCATCGCCCTCAGGATCAACGTAAAGAACTATTCTGTACTGCTTGTCAGGTGAATAGCGGTAGCTTGTGCTTCTTGCGGACAGATCGACATCCATAAGAGTAATGTTTCCGAACAGCATCTTGAAAGTCAGATAAACAAGCACTCCTACTACATACATCAGCAGATATATAGTGCCGATAATGATCTTTGTGGTCTCGCCCGTACCGCTCAGCAGGAATATAAGTACGCTTACGACTATCGGAGGCACTGCGGCAAACCAGTTGCCGAAGCCGAACAGAAGTATAGCGAACGCCAAAAAAGGCGAAATTATCGCAACGATTCTCGTGACTATCTGCTTTCTTGTGAAAAGCATAATACCGAAGAAGATAATATTGATAAAGATATAAAGCGTAACAAGTGCGCCCTGATGCGTCGGTTCAAGATAATATCCCATAAAAAGCCACGCCACGAAGCCCAGAAACACGGGATAGGCTATCGACAGGAACGATACGCCGAATTTGAACCATTTATTTGTTAAAAAGCTGATTACTTTTTCCATTTAATTTCCTTTCCGCTGTGCAAGGCACATACGTTTGATTTACAGCGTTACTTATTATATTGTATACTAAATCGCCGCAAATTTCAAGACTTATTTCATTATCGGCGGTATTTCGGGCTTTTTTCATCATTGCATAGCCTGCCGGTTAAATAAAAAGGAGCATCATTTATGCCCCTTTCGCCTTATTCGGTTATTGTCGCCTTTTCCGGTACAACAGCGGTTCTCCTTACAAGAGGCTCGGCTCTGATCGGCTCATCCTTGCCGTACCGGGTCAGTTCCGATTTATTCGCCGTCGTCTACGCCCGCATCTGCTTTTTCTTCAGGCAGTTTTCCCGCTTGTGCCGCCAATTTCTTTTCCTGCGATTTTACACGCCGCTCCAATTTTTTGATATCCTCGGAAGGCGGCAGTTCTTCCGGCTTGATTTCACGCTGACCGAGCATCTCACGCACAGAAAGATTATTCTGCACGTGTTCGCCGGTGATAGCACATTCGCCCTTTAAGTCTTTTTCCTCCACATTATAATTGGTCATTTCTGTTGCCAGATTTTTTGCCGCAATCGTCAGTGTCGGTAAGAAATCTGCCAGCGGGCGATTATCTTTCACGCCGAGGCGAGTTTTCATTTCCTGTGTAGTGTGACCGCCGAACAGAGCCTGATCCCCTTTGGAACGAATACGACCAAAACCGGCATCATCGACACCACGCTCATAGATATTCTGTGAAAGACGCTTCTCAGATTCACGCAGTCTGCCACGAGCCTCAGTACGCTCAATCAGTGCGATGCGCTCTTCAATCAGTTCCTGCTTTCTGGTCTGGACGGCAAAATAGCTTTGTGCAAAGGCAATTTCTTCTTTTTTAGGGTCACCGTTCTGTGCAATCAAATAACAGGCATAACGGGTAAGCATATAGTCCTTGATTTTCCGCTGTGATCCACTTCCCAGCGGAACCATTTTCGCGACCTCGCGAAAATGGTCAGAAACTTCTATACCACCGCTTTCACAGGAATCCATTGCACGAGAGACGGCTTTATCAAAGTTGTTCCAACGCTCGTAGCCGAGCAAGGACATCAACTCACGGGCATACCAAAATTCGATGTTTGCGTTTTCATCACTATGTATAACAAGGTCAAACTGCTCCTTAATCTGACCAACTCTCTTTTTATCCATTATTTTTCCTCCATATTATCTGGCAAAAGCGCTGAAATATCGTTGGGCGTACAGTCCATAGCCACACAAATACTCACAAGGTTTTCCGGTGCCATATACTGACCATTTTATATTTCTAAAATGATATTATCCGAAATATTTGCTTTGCATCAACTCGGCATTGGACACATCCTTTTCGATCATCATATGCTACAGCCCTTTTATGCCCCTTTCGCTTTATTCGGTTATTATCGCCTTTTCGGGTACAACAGCGGTTCTCCTTACAAGAGGCTCGCCACGGACAACGATATTCTTTTCTTCGCCGAAGCCGAATTTCTTATACATACGGCTTACCCCGTCCGACATCAGATGCTCCTGTCTGAAAGTTACGGCTGACAGCTCCTCCCCGACGTCAAACTGCGCCATAGCCGTAACCATAAGCCTTGACGCTATACCAATACGCCTGTAGTCAGGCGATACGGCGATAAGATCTATCGTTTTGTTCTTCTTTGAAAAGATGATAAAGCCTGCGATATTGTTTTTGTGTGCTATAACAAATATCTCGCCGCTTGACATTCTTTTCTTTATAAGCCTTGCCATTCTTTCGGCATTGTAGTCAGCAAAATTCTCACTGCAAAGCTCAGCCAGAGCCGTTATTTTCTCCGCTTCCTCAGCACAAGGGATGCATGGCAGGGTAAGTGAAACATAATCAAGGTCAAGCCCGAACAGAAGTGCGGTCGTTTTCATACTTTCCGTATCCGTTCCGGCAAGCCGTGATTCCTTATCACGCAAAAAAAGATTGCCTATCCCGTATGTCATTATTATAGCAAGCTCTTCCGTGCTTATCAGCGGCTTTGCACCGTATTCTATCAGCACTTCAATAATCTGCTTTATATACGGGACGGATATTTCAAGCGAGCGGTCACGAATATCTCTCAGCGTGCTTTCGTGCATTTTCCCTACAAATTCATTGCGGAAGCGTTCAGCTTCATCCGCAAACAATCCGAATATATCAATAAAAGAAGTATACGGCGACCTTACGGCTTTTTCCGTCATTCCGATTATCTTGATTCTATAATCTATGAACAGAGATTCTATAAACGCACTGTATATATCATCCTTTGATTTAAAATAGTAATAGAACAGACCGACCTCAGCGCCTGCCTCATTCATTATTTTCCTTATTGAAGTGCCCTCGAATCCGTCTTCCATAAAACAGTTTGCCGCCGCACTGAGTATTTTGCTTTTTTTAGCATTATCCTTTACAGCCTTTTTCTGCAAGTCAACACCTCCCGCCAAATATTACCTATTTAATTATAACACTGCATTTAGCAAAAAGCAACAGGAATATGTACAAACAATGTAAGAATATTTTGTTGCGAGGTGATATTATGGAAATAACCGAAGCAGAGATAGAAATAATTACAAGGCAGATTGTTAAAATCATCATAAATCATCAACGTGACGCATCAGCTGTCATTCCTGAGGATGCAGACGATGAATAAGCTCAGAGCCGCAGCCTATTGCCGTGTTTCGACCGACCGTGCCGAGCAATCCGGCTCACTTGCTTCACAGCGGTCGTTCTTTGATGATTATATCAGAAATTCCGACTCTATGACTTTGGTCGGAGTGTTCTATGACGAGGGTACAAGCGGCACGACAACGCTCAACCGTTACGGCTTCAATAAAATGATATCCCTTGCCGTGTCCGGCGGTATAGATATTATCCTCACAAAAGAGGTCAGCCGCTTTGCCAGAAACACTGTAGATACCCTTAACATCACCCGTATGCTTAGGGCGAAGGGCGTAGGTATTATCTTTATAAACGATAATATAGACACCCGTGACAGCGACGGCGAGCTTAGACTTTCTATAATGGCAACGATAGCGCAGGAGGAGAGCCGCAAAATCTCCGAGCGTGTAAAATGGGGACAGCAAAGGAAAATGGAACAGGGCGTAGTGTTCGGCAGAAGCTGTCTCGGATATGACGTAAAAGACGGCAAAATCACTGTCAATGCGGATTCGGCAGAAATAGTAAAGCGTATTTTCACAGAGTATACCGTGCTTTTAAAGGGCGCAGAAAGCATAGCGGACGGATTGAATGCCGAACAGATAAGAACCGTCAACGGCGGAAGGTGGAGCGGTGCGTTTATCCGTAAGGTACTGCGGAATGTAAAATATGTCGGCGACCTTGAGCAGAAAAAGACCTGCACTCCGGATTTTCTCACGCACAAGAAAAGGCTCAACAGATCGGAGCATATCTATATAAGAAATCATCACGAACCGATAATAAGCCGTGAGCTGTGGGAGCAGACCCAAGCCGAGATAAGCCGGAGAAAGCCTACGGACACAAGCCGCCACAGCGACCGATACGTCTTCAGCGGAAAGGTATATTGCGGTGTGTGCGGCAGTGTGATGGTATCCCGTGTAAAAACGCTGAAAAACGGCAAGATATACCACGCCCTGCGTTGCTCGGGGAGAATCGGCGGAAAATCCTGCAACAACGAAACGCTTAACGTGACCGCCCTAAAAGCCTGCGTTAAGCGTATTTTCACAGATATGCCCATCGACAAAACAGCCGTCATAAACGCAGTAATAAAGGGCTTATCCCGAACAGACAAGCCAGACATTCCTGCACTGCGCAGAAAAATCGAAACGCTCAACGCCAAAAAACGCCGTGCGGTTGATCTTATGCTGGACGGATTGATAACACAGCAGGAGCTTATCGAGCAGAAATCGTACTATGACAGTATTATAGAAAAGCTGTCGCAGGAAATTTCAAGCGACAGATCCGTTTTCGAAACGGATAAAATCAGAAAAAACGCAGAAAGGTTTCTTGATTTCACAAGCGATCCGTTATGGCTCTTGGTCATAAGAGCCGATTATATCCACGGCACTCTTACAGTGTATCTTAAGGGTATAGAAAATGGCTTTACGACCTGCTTTACCGCAACAGGCAGAGGGGACAGCTACCGTGTCATCACGGGAAATACAGTGAGGTCGCAAGGGATCATTCCGGGAACAATGCAGGTACAGAAGAATTGGTTCCATCATGATGTCAATGATAAATTGATAAAG
>ULYM01057289.1_pt1 | contig 14501 bp, 7 predicted proteins | sample 1962141 | NCBI WGS metagenome assembly ULYM01 (sample SAMEA4835862, study PRJEB28245) | human gut metagenome | biome: gut microbiome; material: fecal sample | place: Denmark | collected 2008
TGTTATAATGACAGTAGCATTAGGATTAGAATATAATCCGACACTTTTATCAAGTATAAAGCGATTTGTTATTTTATCTATTCCTATGATTCTTCCTCCTGCACCATCTTTTGAGTTTATATTCATTTCATCTTTAAATATAACTGTTTTTCCAATATCATCTGTTCTCACTTGTCTAATTTTTTCATCGAAACTTACCATCGTATTAGTTCCATCATTTGATATAGACGCATTCTCCTGTCTTTCAACATAATTCCTTGGTTGCAAATACATTAAATCGCCCTCAACTTTATCTGAGCAATCTACCCCGTTTAAAGTATATATATTTTCACCCCAATCAAGAATCATTTTACTATCAGTTGTCAATCCATTTAAAGTAATAACACTAACATCTCCGACAGTTTCATTGCGCAATATCATTGCCCCAGAATCTATCGCCGTATCAGTACTTATAATAGCTCTTATTTTTGAATTATATGTTCCTGGATTATATATTTGAACTTCATTTTCTCCACTTGCCATTGTCACTGACATTGGTAAACTTTCTTCTCTATATAATAATCCCTCATCATAATAGTAGTCTTGCGTGCCATCGAAGATATCTCTGTACTCATAATATTTTAAATCATCTTGATAGTATAACATTCCATAACCACAAGTTTGTCCAACTGTCGTGAAAGTTATACTGAAGTTTCCTGTATAACTAACTCCGCCTGTATCCGGATGTGTTAAAGGAATATTTCCTAAATTATCTACAGAACTTACTTTTACCCAATAATATCTATAAGGTTCTTCTGGTCTTATTAATTTTCCAATCTTTTTTGGTCTTATCCAAGATTTCAATTGATCAAATTCAAAAGCTGACAAATTATCAATAAAACAATTATAAGTAAAACTTTTTTGAGATAATCTGGTATTAAAATAATATTTACCATCATATCCGTCAACTTCTAAACTATTATCACTAAATTCAGGAAGAATAGGAGTGTCATAAGTGCTTCCGTCTGAGACACTCGCTACTCCTATCTGACTTGAATCTATTCCGTCAAAGACGAAGGTAAGATATATTTCTCCCTTGTCTATGACATCCATTATATTTGCTCTTCCGCATACTGGTTCATGTGCAGCCATATAATCTTACCTCCTTTTTACTTCATATTTATATTTAACCTGGTCCCAATGCCCTTCTTAGCCATCATATCATTTGCTCCTTGTACAAATATATCTAAAGCTTTCTTACCATCAGCGGCGCTTGACATTGAAGCAACATTAAAGTTAATAGAACCAAATGTAACATTAGAATTAGTAGTAGCATTATTAATAGTAGAAGGATCTAGCGATTTTGCTAACGCTCCAATTTGTTCGGTTTGATATGCACTTAAGAATGCTTCTGGACGTGACTTACTACCATCTACCCATGCTGGTCCAGTATAATCTACATAACCACCAGATGAATAGGCACATCCAACTAAATTACTCGGCAACATCCATACGTCTTTACCAACAGTATTTCTTACTTTTACATATTCTTTTCCATTAAACTTCTTCTTATCTTTAATAGTAACAGTTTTTGGTAATTGACTTCCTCTATTTGTGTATCCCTTAAATTCAGTTAATTGTCCACGTTTTTCTTCATATGTTTTAGCATGTATATCTCCAACAATATATCTTCTGCCGACATCTGACGGACCCCAAACTTCTTTTGAAGCATTCGGCTTAGTAACCTTATCTTTTTTATCATCTTTTGGCTTCGGATCTTCTTTTGTATTCTTTAAATTATTGTAATAATTTCCCGCACTCCAAGCTGCACTTGCTGCTCGAGCATAACTATTAGCTGCTTCTGTTGCCTTTTGCCAAGAACCAGGAAGCGCTTGGATTTTAATATCCATAGCTTCAACAGTTTGAGTAACTGAAACAATATCTGATGTTAATTTTCCTAATTCAGCTCCCATATCCGTAGCAGCTTTCATAGCATCCATTGTTTCTTTCCACTCTCTCTCCATTTCAGATTGTTGCAAAGCACTTTGTTGACGATACTCTTCGTTCCAATGAATCAAAGTTTCCATCATCGCTTGAGTTCCTTCTTCTTGAATAGCTTGTACTTGTTCCCAATACCAAGTCATTTTTTCTAAACGATAGTCATAAGTTTCTGATTCTGCGTCTTTCGTATCTTGTAACCATTGTTTACGATCGTCCATGTCATCTTCAAAACGCTTTTCTGCTATTTCCAATTGTTTGTCCTCTAAATCTTGTTGTAATTGTAATAATTGAGCATTATTTTTACCGGAAGAATCCAATGTCGCTCTACGTAAAGCTTCTTGAGCTTTGTATAATTCTTTGTTACTATTATCATCTTCTTGGGCTTTCTTTCTAGCTTCAACGGCTTTCTCAATCATATCTATTTCATCGTCAAGAGCTTTAACTCTAGCGTCATGCAATATTTTTTCTCTATTTTTGATAGCATCTACAAGTTCATTTTCTATTTCTATCTGCATTTGGACTAATTCTTCACGAACTTTCTTGACTTCTTGTGCATATTTAGACATGTCATTTTCGGTATCTCTAAGGGCATCTCGTTGCTTTTGGAACGCCTCTACTAAATTGTCTATATCTTCTTTCATATCAGCAGGCATACTCTTGTATTTATCATACATTGTTAAATCTGCCCATCCAATATCTCCATTTTCTTGAATCTTAAACATTTGACCATAAGGAGAATCTAGTAAATCACCAGCAGCCTGATTTGTCATTTCTTGTTGCATCTTAAATAAATCCTTATAAACATCATACTGTTGTTGAGCCAGATCAAGATTAGTCATCATTAAACGACCATAATCTTCTCCGCTATAATCTTTATACAAATCTTTAAAAGTCTCATTCTCATCTATCTTATGTTGAAGTCCTTCGATTTTTTCTAATAGAGTTAATGTTCGTTCGAGTTTCTCATTATAATCCTTCTGAGAATCTGATGCCTTTTTCATACCCTCTACTTGAGCATTGTTTCCAAAAGCGTGAGGATCTTTTAGATAATCTGATACTTTTTTCTTCAAATCAATTGTAGTTTTTATTCTGTTGTTATTTTTGTTTATTTGATCATCCAACGAATTAAGACGATTTTGTAATCTTTGGATACTACCATCAACATCCTTCATATCAACGTCTGATAAAACACTATCCTTTATACTTTGAGAAAGTTGATCTCGAAGATTTTTCAAGTCTACTTCAACTTTACTTGTGCCACCCTCATAGGTTCCGTTTTCGGCTTCTCTCATTATTTTTGCATATTGAGCAGCAAATTGGGAAGCTGCACTTAATCGTGCATTTAATTTCGCTTCTTCAGTTTTAACAGATGCTTCAGCTAAATTCTTCTCTAACTTAAGTTCTACATCATTTAAAGTTCCCGCTACATCAACATTTTCTTTTTTACTTTGCAATTCTTCTAGAGCAGCATTTATAGCAGTTTTTTCTGCTTCAAGAATTACATTTTGATATTCTAATTCTTGTTCTGTCTGTTCTAATTGAATAGCAAATTCTTCTGCTTTTGCAACAGCAGACGCTATCGCTAACTGATACAATCCTTCCTCGAGTCCTTCTTGAGCAATTAATTGTCCGTTTTGATATTGTACCGCATCGTTTATTTTTCCAAGAGCGTCATAGTAATTTTGCGCACCCAACGATGCTGAATTAGTAAGATCTACGGTTTTTTCAAAAGTATCTAATATAGAGAATAAATCCCCAACATCTCCAAAGCTAAAAATATTATTGCTATCTTGAAGAGAATCTACAAGAGATACTATGTTTTCAAAAGTACTTTGAATTTCTGATATAGCTGAAGACATTTCTCCAAATGTTGGTTCCTTAGCTGTTTCAATCAATGGAATCAATTTATTCAATGTATCAGAATAACTTTTTGTTTCCGTTTCAAGTTCCTTTATCTTATCTTTATTTTGTTGTACAGTACTATTGTATTCCGCAAAAGCTTTACGAGCTTCTTCTATTTTCCCTTTCTCTTCAAGAGTTAAAGGATAAGTATTTCGTTTTCTATTGAATCTATTAAGGTTTGTTGGATCTTCCTCTGCCATTGATTTATAATATTGATATCTCTCTTCTTCGTATTCTGACCTTTCGTCTTCGCTATTGAAAGACATCTTATTAACATCTTGTTTAGCCAGTTTTCTTAACTTGTCGTTATAGGCTTGTTGAGCATTAGTGTCTTTACCATTTAAACTGTTTATCTTTTCTAATAGCTCAGCTTTTTCTCCTAATAAGTCATTAATTGTACCAACAATAGCTTTATTTTTATTCAATTCACCATTTTCTTCTTTATATTTTTCAAGTATCTTATCTATTCCACCAGCTGAGCTAAATAATGAAGAAAACTCTGTTTTTAACAAGCCACTTGATGATAATAATTCTAATTCTGATTGAGTTAAATTATCGATGCCAGCTTTCATATCTTCGAGTTGCTTTTTCTTTACAGCCTCTTCGTCTGTTAAATCATCTTTTTCTAAATCCTTTATTTGAGCATCTATTTGTTTTTTTATCGATTCTGCTTGTGCAGCTCCTTTATAAGATATATTTAAAACAGCAGTAATAATTGTATCTATCTCAATATCTTCCAACCCAGAGTCTTTTAATTCCTGTCTTATCTCTTTATCTATTTGTTCTCTAGCGGCTCCAAAAGTTTTTTCATCATACTGTAAAGAAGTCTCTAAATGCGTTTTTGCACTGTCTATTTCATTCCAATCTATCTTTTTGAACTGTTCTATTAAATTATTTATTTCTTTTGTAGCATCGGATACATATCCACTTCTTCCGGCTTCCATTAATCCAGAGATCATAGTATCTGCAACTTGAGATGCGGTATCTTTATTCACATCTTGAACTTCTTGGATAAAATCATCTCTCTTAATCTGATATGCCTTAAGAATTTCAGAATAATTTTCATCCCATACCTTTTTATTTTCTTCTATTTGTTCCTTAGAGATTTTTTTACTCCATAAAACATCTGTACCAATCATGGCAGCAACCGAAGCTCCATAGGTTGGGATAGCCGTCACCGCTGCAACTGTCCATCCGATAACATCCACTATCGTCTTAAAAATCCTTTCGCCTTTTTGAGCGCCCTTCTGTAAATTATTAAATTGATCCAACTGTTTATCTGCATTAGCTGACATTTCACGTTGTTTTTTATCTAATTCTTCATAAGCAGCTGCTGTATTTAAAACAGCCTCTCCATATTGATTATATCCTATAACTGCCCCTGGAACAAGTTTAACTAATTCCTCTGTTGAATCTTTAAGTTTTTGTGTTTCTTCGTCTGTTTTATCTAATTTAGTACTCAATTCTTCATAAACTGCTAAATTACTTTCTATGCTATTCTTCTTTTGAGAAAATTCATCCATCTCTTGTTGCAACTCTGTCAATTTCTTCTGAGTAGTTTCTACACTTGGCCATAGCTTATCAAAAACAAATTTTACAGCACCTATTGATGCTCCAATAATTGCACCCCATGGAGGAGCAAATTTGCTAAAAGTAGTGGCTAAACCGATACCGGTGCTTAACGCAGATGACATATCTTCATCAAGCCCAAGGAATGATGCTCCCATTTGCGTTAATGAACCAGCAACTAAACCAGAGCTTATGTTTATCTTGTTAAACAAAGCAGAAATTTTGTCGAAATTTCCTATATTTTTATCTTCTCTAAATAATTTCCCTACATCCCCCAAAGAAAACGTTTCTTTTTCTTTGAAAGTATCAAAAAACTTGGTCGAATTCTTTTTTTGAGGCAAGTCTTCTTTATTATAAGAATATCCACTGTCTTTTCTTATCTGCGCTAACTCTTTTCTAATTTCATCTGTCCTTTTTTTAGCGTCTTCTGCTTCTTCTACTAATCTCATAGCATCGGCTTGAGCTTGTTCTGCTAACTCCGATATCTCTTTATTAGTTTTTTTCCTTAGCCATTTTTTTGCATCTTCGTAGTTATCATCAAACATTTGTTGAGAAACCCTTAAGCCCTTAGTGTCCATTCCTGTTGATTCTAAATATTGTTTAATTAAAGAATTACCATGTTTGGATGAAGTAGCTAAAGATTTCTCCTCATCGAGTTTCCTCATTTTATTAAGTCTAAAATTTTCCTGAACATCATTAATTTGTTTTTTTATCTGATTCTCGTTTGCAGTTGCCCAAGATAAATTAGACTTAGCCGCTTTGTATGCATCATTTTGCTCCAACAGCATCTCATCGTCATTTAATTGTAAGGCTTCTTCGTTTCTTTTAATACTTTCCGTCAAAAGATTGTAAGAATTTGTTAAAACATTTTCTGTTGAAGATAGTAATGTTGAGCTTTTTTGCTCAGAAACTTTAGAGCTCTCCGATTCAAGACGTTTTAGTCTATTAGCATCTGTTGCCTCAGAATTCTCCTCTATGGCTTGATTCATATCCTTTACATATTTTGTATTACCAAATCCATCAATAAATTTTTTTATCGAGTTCCAAGCCGAATTGGCTTTCTTACTAACATCTTGAAAGCTGTTTCCAAGCAAACCTATATCATTAGATATGTCCTTTAATCCTAATTTTTCAATACTCCAAGTTTTAAAACCTTTAAATAAATTACCAGCTTTACCCAATGTTGTAAAGACTTTAGTTAATGCTAATAACGGAACCACTGTACTTGTAATTCCCTTCGGTATCTTATTCAACAATTCGACAAGAGAAGAAAACATATCAATTATTCTTTTTATCATTGAAGAATCTGCTATGTTTGTCGCAAACTGTTGCCAAGCATTACTTAATCTTGTAAAACTTGCTTCTAATCCTTGGTTATAAGCTCTTAACTGTTTAGCAGATTCTCCGCTAGCATTTTGCGAAACATCTACTAATTCCATCGCTCTATCATAGTTGTCCATTAAGGCGATGAAACGAGATTGTTGTCTATTTCCTGCAAGTACAGTAGCAATATATGCCTTATGATTACGATCTAGTGTATTCCACATTGGACCAAGTTCATTCATAATGTCTTGTAAAGTTCTCAACTGTCCAGAACTGTCTGTAGCGGCAATTCCAATACTAGTTAATGCTTTCGCTACATTACTAAATGTAGTACCATCTTCTTCTATTTTACCAATATCCTTTATTTCCTGTAAACGAGAAGTTATAGATTTCATTGCGGTACCAATATTCTCTGGCGCTTCACGAGTTACTTCTTGCATTGTTGATAGATAAGCCATGTAGTAATCTAAATCTAACCCGGCCATACGAGCCTGAGACGCAGATTTTTGCATAGCTACTGTTAACTCATCTACGCTTGAAGCAGCGGCAGCATCTAGTGCAGACATTTTATCCGCTATGCCCATTGCCTCATTAGCGCTTAATTGATATCCTCTTACTGCTGCAGTTAATCTATCTGCGGCTTCTGCAGCGTCGATTCCACCAGTCTTAGAAATTGCTATAGAAGCTTCTGTCATTTTTAACGCTTCAGAAGTTCCCAAACCTTGTTGATAGAAAACCAATTGAGCAGCAGCGACATCTTTAGTCGTAGAGCTTAATTGATTTGCTAATCTATTATATGAAGATGTCAAATTATTAACTTCTTCTCTAGTTTGGCCAGTAACCATCATTGTACGGGTTAATATTTCATCATAATCTTTAAAAAACTCAATTCCTCTACTTAGTCCTGTTTGAAATAAATTACTTAAAGAAGTTCCCAAAAAGGTTCCAGAAATAATATCACCAAATTTAACGACTTCTTTCTTTGCTGCTTTAACTTGATTAACCTGTTCGTCAAGTGATGAACTAAACTTCTTGCTTTCTCCAGTTACACCATTTAAATTTATCCCTACTCGAGATAGTATATCATTGTATTGTCCCAATATACGATTAGCTTCTGTACTGCTGATCATAGGATCATACTTAGAATCTGACATTTGATTCTTAATGTCTTTTTGAGCATTTCTAATTTCTTCTTGTGTTTTTAACTTAGCTAATTCTTCTTCTTTTGCGATAATTTGTTTAGCTATTTCTAAACGTTCTTGATCTTGTTTAGTAAGTTTTTCACCCGATGCCACCAAAGCTTCTGTTTTAGAGATTTCTTTTCTAGCCTGAGGCGTACTCATGTTATTTTGACTCTTAAAAGAAGAAAGCTCTGCAGATTTCTTACGACGTTTTTGAGACTCGGCGTCTAATTTCTTTAATTGCTTTTCTAAGTTCTGATAATCTTTTATTAAAGATTGATTACTTGGACTTTGAAAAGACTGATTAATAGCCTCCTTCATGCTATTAATTTGTGTTTTTACCTTTGTAGTTTCTTCTCCAACTGTCTTGAATGCTTTTGTAATGGCAGAAGCATCAGTGCCTTTTGATAATTCTCTATTAAGATCTCTAATAGCATTATTATATGAATCAAAAACACCTTTCCCTGCATCTTTGCCACCAATTTTTATTTCTGGCATCCTTATTTCTTTGATGTTTTTCAAAGCACTTGTATCAGGTATATATTTAACTTTAATATTTACAGTATCATTACCTGCTGCCATTTAACTCACCCCTCTCTAAATTTATTCATTAACTTTTTCTACTTCTTCTATTTTACTTTCTAATAATTCCTTAATTTTATTTATATTTTCTTCTGTAAAAGATTGTCCTAAATCTTCAAGAACTGACATTAAGGTCAATGAATATTTAGCCTTAGCTTTTGCCCCTTCTTCAATCTCTCTAAAAATTTCTTCATATTCTTTAGAATATTCTCCCTTTTCTAATTCTTCAATTAAACTATAATTATCATTTATAAAATCTATCCAATTAATGTCTTCTGCTTCCATTGCTTTATGCATTTCAGTATTGCCTAATAAATTGAATAAAGTTAATGCTAATGATATTTTTAGTTCATATTTATTATGGTAATATTTTTTTTCTACATTATTTAAAGTTTGTCTAACTATAACATCTTTTGTACTTATTTTTTTTAATTCTTCTAATCTCTCTAATTTCATTTTTTATCTATCCTCCCAACATTAGCATAATTAAATTCCATGCTAAGTTTTATTTTATTCACTGCATGCAACATTGTATCTGCTGTTGCATCATACCATTCTTTTCTTGTTTCTAATGGCTCTTCTTCATATAATTTAAGTATATTTCCAGGAACTGAAGTTAAACTATCTCCAGTTTGTTTAATAGGCCAAGGATTGGAAGTGATTTTATTTTTTGTTCCAAGAGTCGCCTCTAACATATCAGAAACTCTTAGTACCGCATCTCTTGTGTGTCCTTTTGTTTTTGTTCCTGTTTTAGAAATAACATATATAAGAGCTTCTTTTCCTTCGGCAATACCTGCAATTGTTTTTACAGCTATTGCATACCTTAATACATTAATTACATTGATAAACCTATTATCTAATAAGCCAGATGGATTTGCATTTAATTTTTCAATCGCACTTGGGTTAGAGCCTGTTGTATACATATCAGTAGGAGTAATCCCTCTTGCTTTTCTATCTTCATTAACACTATCAACCAAAGATATATAATTTGGATCTGAGAAAGCGTGTTGATGTATTATTGCAAATCTTATGATATCTTTTGTACTACTATCTATTGTTTCATCCATTAATAGATCTAAATTAGTTGCAGGTAATGACAAAATTCTTTTACCCGATGTACTACCAGCTTTCATCTGAATAGGTAAGGGATTTTTTCCTTCAGCAGTAACTTCTATATCATAAGTACTTTTCTTTTCTCCATATTTAGAATCTCCCGTTTGAGCGATTAATGATTCTGAACCCTTAAATCCAGCTATTGTATTCTGAACTGCAATTTCTTTTGTCCATTTTTTTAGTTCTGGTTGTTCCTTAGTAATTTTTGTCATATAAGTAGCATTAATTAGAGTTGAAAAATAACGCTCAAACCAATTTCCCAATGTAGCGCTTTTACCAGATACCATCATTCCTTCACTAACACCCAATAGTCTATTCATACTTCTTGTTATTGTTGATTTAATCTGTGAAATTACCTCTTGATTGTTATCTGTTTTTCCTTTTTCTATAGTTTCATGTAGCGCTTTTTTACTTATCTCTTTTACAGAATCTAATACCGTTCTATTTAACTTGTCTCTGGAAGAAAGTTCTTTCCATATTTCATCGAATACTTTATTCGTATCAGTTAATAAATTATTTAAAATTTCAATACCCTTCTCTGGTGTTACTTCTTCAGATGTAAATAAACTACAAAAATCTATCAAAGCTGCATTTTCTTTCTCCTTAAAACTCTCTATTGCAGCTCTTATTTTGTCTTCTTGTGGATTAACGGAGATAGACTGAGCCTTTTTCCAATAAGGACTACAAAATAAATAATATCTATGTAAATAACCCGGTCTACCGTAGTATCCTCCATCTCTCACTTCTGCTGCCATATTACATCACTTCAATCGTAAATATCTCTTTATTTACTCCATTTTGATTATCATCTGCTAAACCTTGTACATATACCGTAGAGCCATATGCTTTTTCTGAATTATTAAATCCTATATAAAAATTAGTACCAACAGACACTTTATTAAATCTAATAATTATATTCATTTTCTCTTCTGTTAGAATATCCATCGCTTGGCATTGCATTTCTAATGACATTATTACTTCTGCTCCAAGTTGTTTTATACTTGTTAAAGATTTTGCCTCATTCTCTTCTTCATAGAGATATGTAAATAAATGATTTACTTTTTTAATTAAATGTATTTCATCTTCAACGACCTCAAATTGATCTTTAGCAACTTTCGTTAAATTGCCATAATCATCTGTTAAATATAATAATACTTCTCCAATCGGTTTAGAAGGTAATTTAATTATATCTTGGTCATTCATCAGAACAGTGTCTGTTATTGTTGCCTTCGTTTTTTGATTTATTTTTGTCTCTCCAAATATACTGTTAAACAAATTTAACATCATACTTCCATTCATTAAACTAAAACTAACATGTTTAATCGTTGATGTACCCGCTTCAGTGCTTCTACCGACAATATTCTTATCTCTTTCTCCAACAACGAAACTCGAAATAGACGCATTGTCTATTACCATAAAAGGTTCTCCCTTTTTTAGACATTTGTCTCCATATCGTCCGTCTTCTCTTACTCTGAAAATGGCTTTTTCAACCTCTTGAAATCTTAATCGATCAAGCATCTTATCTCACCTCTTTCAATATCCTCTCTGTCTATTAGTAGGCTTTGTATTCCTTTACTTCATTCATTGTACCATAGATTAAATTTTGTGTCAAATAAAAAGAACCTTGCGGTTCTTTATATTATATAGTAGCAGCTTCGATACATTCAGTAGCTTCACCAGTACCATTTTCTCCGTAAATTCTATAAACGATTAGACGTTTGTCGTCGTCTGCTAAAGCAGTTCCGTTCATATCAAATACAGCAGCAGTACCGTCAGCATTTAATTCAAATGTATAGTTGTTGTCTAAAGCAAATCTTGGAACTTCGATTTGTAATGCATCATTACGTCCTGTAAATGTATTGTATAATTCAGTATCTCCTACAAATCTATAAGTTTTAGCGAACATATCACTAAATACAGTAAGTTCTCTTGCTTGTTCTGGTTCAGTTATATCATAACTATAGAATACTTGATATTCTTTGTCTTTTACAATTGTATAATCACCTGGTCTCCAAGCTTCTGCATTTAAAGCAATGTCTTGAACAGCTGTTTTACTATCGTAACGAGCTTTTCTTTCGCTTATGATACCATCTTTTACTTCTGCTAACCAAAGAGTAGTTCCAGCAGCCATACTATGAGTTAATTTTAAACCTGTGTCAGTAGCTTTAATTTTTTCATTATATGCAATTCTTATAGCGCTTTGATCTCCAGACTTAACAACTTCTCCACCAGTAACTACTGCTAAATAAGTCATACTCATAACAGCATCTTGGATAGTTAAGTTAACAGCCTTGTTTGAAGCGATACGAGCTAATATTGGATTACCCTTACCACCTTGTACGTCGTTTGTATCAGCAGTTTGTTCAATTGTAGATAATTTTAAAGTATCAAATTTAGCAACTGGATTTCCACAAACTAAATCGTATAATACAACATCAGCACAAGTAACAGAAGCATATTTACGTCCCATAATTTCAAACATAATTTTTACCTCCATTGAATTATTCTAGCCAATGCTTAGTCTTTGATTTATGCTTTTTATCAGCATAAGGTGACAATAAGCAAGCTATTTGATAGTTTTCAATTTGTACTATTTTTTCTAGCACAGCTCTAAACTGTAATAACGTCATGTTATATACCGTTTCATAAGAATGTCCGTGAGCAACAACAGCAACAATTTGAGAAGCAAGGTCATCTTCGCCCTTCTCCTTTTTTATCTCAGCTAAACGTTGTTGGCCTTTAACAATCTTATCATGAACTTCTTGAGCACGTTTAGATCGCGGTGCATTTTGTATATTAGTATCTTCTTCTTTTTGCGATGTTATCTGTTTGATAACACTTTGAATCTCTGAAAAAAGTTCTTCAGTGAGCTCTATCCCAGACTCTAGTTCCCCTATAAATATAGAATTCTGCATCTTTAAAAACTCAACTTTTTTATGCATGAAGAATAAAACAGAGTCTTTAAATATTTTTTGTAAGTTTAAATCATATATTATAAACTTTTTATATACGTCCCAGTCCTCAAGATTCCACGTTTCATCTGTCTCTTCTGGAACTAAATCTTTTCTTGATAAATTCCATATCGCATAAAGATTCCCAAATCTTTCGTTTCCTAAAATAACAATATCCTTGACCGTCGGTTGGAAAATAGTAATCTTAGAATTTAATTCTATTCCTTCTCCAGTTAGTATTCTACTTATATTAATTTTCAAGGATTGTTTCATAAACCATCCTAAAACCGATTAGTCTATCTGATAACTTAGCATTTATAACTTGATCTAATCTATATTTTACGCCAGAAGTTTGAACAAATTTAGTTCTCATTACCTTATCTATATAATTACATATTACAAGAGGTCTCAACCCATCGTTAATTATCCATTGTTCTGGTGGAGTCCATACATCAATTGCTATTGTAGTTATAGCGTTATTCCTTTCATTACCAATATCTTCCATTAACAAATTGATAGAAATATAACTTGCATCAACATCTGTCTCATTATGTAATGGAATTAAGGGAGTTCTCCAAATTGTCTTATCAACAAGAGACATTTTTACTTCTGGTTGTTCTAACGCATTTTTATCTATATAATATAATAATTTTCTTATCTCTGGAGTAGAATCTAAAACAGCAGCCAATCTTGTGATATCGTTATTAAGAGAGAGAAACAAAGACGCTTCTTGATTTTTACTAGAAAAAGCACTCATATTACACCCCCTCTACACTTACAATTCTTATTTCTTTTGTATAAATGTCAGTTCCAGTCATAACAACTAGTTTTATTGTACCAGAATACTTATCTTTTATAGAAATTGTTATAGAATTATTAGTAGTTTTATATGTTCCTTTTACTTTCGATGGGAAAGTAGGAACAAATTCTGCATCTTCCTTATTGTTAAGATAATATTCTGCACTTCCATTCCATACAATTGTATCTGATCCTATTATGTAAATATTATCCTTAATCCACTCGTCACCAGAATGTATAACAAATTCTTTATATATTAACTCATTATCCTTAAGACTAACTTTCACAACAATGTCTTTAGCGACAAGAGGAGTTATAACATTTCCTATTATAGAAACATCGTTTGGATCTTCTACAGTTAATACAATGTCTTTTTTATCTGTAATCTCTCCATTTTTAAAGACTTCATAATTAACTTCAAATGGTTTACCAACTTCTAATATTACATCAGAATCAAAATTCAATCTAAGTTCATATCTTCTGTTGTAGTTTGCTATATTATTTTCGACATCATCACCATCTTGCAATATATCGTCATACATACCTAATATTGTTGTTCCGTCCGTAGACAGATTATCTACGAATGTAACTCTATATGGTTGTCCATTAAATAAGAAACGCATATCTTGTTCTAAACTTAGATTTCTTTGTGTTATTACTGTTATAGGAGTATCTACTTCTCTAGCCATAACAGGAGGATCGGTATATTTATTTTCAACTAATATTGAACTCATACCTCTTCCCTTAGCATATGCTTTTTGAGTTCTAAGATTTCCTTCTTTATCTACCCATTTTAAATCTACATTACATCTATAAGCAGTTCCATAAAAAGATTCTTTTATTACACGAGCTTCTCTTTTTACAACAACCCAATACTCATTATCCCATTTAAATAGAGTTCCCATTTTAAGTACATCTATTTTAGACAAAACTAACACTTCATCTCTAATATCTGTCATTGCGCCAGTCATAATACCGATACGATTTGGATTCCATTCTTCAGCGTCTATGTCATAAATAGATACATCCATACCATATTGAGATTTTTCTAAAAAAGTATCAAGATTAGTCCTTACCTGATTTTTAACATATTCTTTTAAAC
>ULYM01019307.1_pt1 | contig 14419 bp, 10 predicted proteins | sample 1962141 | NCBI WGS metagenome assembly ULYM01 (sample SAMEA4835862, study PRJEB28245) | human gut metagenome | biome: gut microbiome; material: fecal sample | place: Denmark | collected 2008
AAGGACAGACCTTATCAATCAGATTTTTATAAGGTCGGTTTTAATGCGATCCCGCGTCAAGCACGGGAACAGGACAGTTTTGACATACCCTCATACATTTTGACACGCAGCCTCGTTTATGATCGTTTTTCACTTTCCTTTCAGAAAAGGTTTTCCATTTTTCCAAATCACCTCTTCCTGTGTGATATACCAGGTTTTTCCGTTATCGTTATTTCCCTGATAGAACAGATAAGTTCGACCGTCCAAATCGGTAAAAATATGAGGATGGCCGGATTCGCTGGAATTCCATTCGCCGGGTTTGCCGTTCTTAAGGAAAGGTTCTTCCGAAAGACGTTTCCAGACAATGCCGTCTTCGCTTTCCGCCACTCCGATCTGTTGAGGGGCATTATTGTAAGCTCCGGCATAAAACATATAAAGTTTGTCACCTTTCTTTGCGATCGAAGCCCCTTCGATACATTTTCCTTCCCACGGATACACGGGATACAGGATAGAGGAATCCGTTACCTGTACCCAGTCTTCCCGGTTGAAATTGGTATTGCCCGGAGCAACAGCTACTCCCTGCATCTGGATGTCGTAGTTTTTATCGCGGGTTGCAAAATAGAGGAAATAGCGTCCTTTGAACTCACACACTTCCGCATCTATGGCACGCCCACAAGTCCAATCTCCGGCCGGGTGGAAAATCGGATTCGTCGGATTCCTTCTGAAATGAATGCCGTCATCCGATATGGCATGGCAGATGGCATCTTTCTTCCCATTCCCGTATGTCTGATAAAACAAATGCACCTTTCCATCCTTCACCAACGCACCGGGTGCACAAAGTCCTTTCTTCTCATAATCAGCTTCGGGAGCAGGCGTGATCTCGCCCACCTTCGTCCAGTTCATCAAATCCTTACTCTCCGCAATCCCAATATTCCATCCGGAATCAGGTTCCCCCTTCATCGGCGGAATGGAATGGTACATCAAATAGCGCCCCTGAAAATTAACCACATGCGGATCTTTCGAATAAGGAACCCCGACACGGGAGGTATCGCCGTATAACATGAGGGGACGAGCAGAAGAGCCCTGTGATAAAATTAACTGAAAGTTTCCCCATAACAATAGAATAATCAAAACAAGTTGCTTCATAAATACTATCTGATCTTTTTTAATTGACAAATGTAACTAATATTCTTCTAAATAAATTCGTAAATCGGATTTACAATAAATGATACAGCCTATCCTTCTATCCTTTTGCCATTAAACAGGGAAACAAAGGGCAAGCCATATACATTATTTATTTCAAGTAAGGTTTACCATCCTTCCATAAAACTTCTTGCTGTGTAATATACCAAGTCTTACCATGATCATTATTACCTTGATAGAACAAATAAGTCCGTCCGTCAAGATCGGTAAAAAGGTGAGGATGACCAGATTCACTTGAATTCCATTCTCCCGGTTTTCCATTTCGTAAAAAAGGTTCTTCCGACAGACGTTTCCAGTTCAAACCATCTTCACTGACAGCAACCCCGATCTGCTGAGGAGCATTATTATAAGCTCCGGCATAAAACATATACAGTTTATTATCCTTCTTAACAATCGAGGCACCTTCAATACATTCTCCCTCCCAATCACACTCTGGATACAAGATCGATTTATCACAAGCTTGTGTCCAGTCTTCCCTGTTAAAATCAGTATTCAAAGAAGCTGTTGCCACTCCTTGCATTTGTATTTTAAAATCCTTGTCACGAGTTGCAAAATAAAGAAAATACTTTCCATTGAATTCACAAACTTCAGCATCAATAGCCCGTCCACAGTTCCAATCACCCGTCGGATGAAAAACCGGATTACTCGGGTCGCGATCAAAGTGGATACCATCAGTTGACACAGCATGACAGATTGCATCATTTTTTCCATTTCCATAGGTTTGATAAAACAAATGAATTTTACCATCCCGAACTAAAGCACCAGGTGCACAAAGCCCATTCTTTTCATAAACGGCATTCTTTTCCGGCGTTATTTCACCGACTTTCGACCAATTAACCAAATCTTTACTGGATGCGATGCCAATGTTAGCACCAGAACCAGATACATCCAACCTCGGTGGAAGCGTATAATACATCAAATAACGTCCCTGAAAATTCACGACATGCGGATCTTTTGAAAAAGGAACTCCACGACGAGAAGTATCTTCATACATCATCCTCGGTTGCTGGGGTTTACCCAGCAACGAGAAAAACAAACAAGTCAATAATAAAACATATACTCTCATTTTTATTGATTCTAAATGATTAATTGCCATAACCAGGATTCTGGGTAAATTCCTCCGGATTCGAAACATTTGTCAACTGATCACGCGGTATCGGGCGTAATACATGATAATCTTTAAATTTCCCTGCAGTCATAGGACTGATTTCAGGATCATTCATACGCTCCATCAATTTGTCCGTCCGTTTCAAATCATACCAACGATGCATTTCTCCCATCAATTCACGAGCTCTTTCATCCAAAATAAAGTCAATCGTCACATCGGAAGACTTAATCTCCATCTCCGCTTCATGCCCAGGTACAGCGGCACGGCGACGAACTACATTAATATATTCAGCTGCTTTCTGAGCATTTCCAGACAGGAATGCAGCTTCAGCAGCCAACAAATATGTATCAGCCAAACGATAAACAAAAACATTACGCGATCCGGCTGTCCAGTTAACTTCTGGACGCAGGGGATCCAAATGTTTCACCAAATAAGCATACATTTTATAAGAAGTAAAACGAGTATTCGACGGCCATTCCGCATTCGGATTCTGCTCAGACTGGACATCCATCAGAGGATCGATTTGTTCACGCATATATTCCGGAAGAAATACCAAAACAGGCCAAACTTCTTTAATCTGTTCCGGTGTCCAAGGTTCTCTTGGATCAATCATGGCCAACTCTCCTTTTGTCCAAACCTTTTCTTCCACTTTTTTGGTAAACGGGCTGAAAACATTCTCCGTCACAGAATTTTCCGTTACATTCCACCGAGAAATAAAACAATCATCCCAACGTTGATCTTTCGTTTTGTCAAACAAACTTATTGCAAAATCAGAAGAACGCTCACGGCTCCAAGGTCTGCCATACTCAATAACTCTCTTTACAGCAGGATGTTCTTCCGAATAGGCTGAACAAAAGTACATATGGGCTGTATTACCATCTCCATTTAATTCCGCATTTTGCGTATACAAAACAGAGAAAAGGATTTCCGAATTATTTTTATTATTGATATCCCATAATTCTGCGTGCGATTTAACCAACGAATATTTACCAGAATTGATCACCTGCTCGGCATAATTCAAAGCTTTTTTCAAATCGTCATCACTCCGTTTCAAAGTAAGATACACTCTCGACAGATGGTGCATAGCTGCATATTTTGTTATATGCCCGAATTCAGATGCCTGGTAAGTTTCCGGCAAGTTTTCTACAGCAAATTCCAAGTCTGTAACAATTTGATTCCAAACTTCATCTACTTTTGTTTTATGTGCAGTAGTCTCTACTGAATTTGTCGGCTTCAACGGCATAGGAATATCACCAAACTGCTGTACCAGATGATAAAAATAGTGTGCTCTGATAAATAACGATTCTGCAAGAAAACGTGTTTTTAGATCTTCATCCAATCCAGGAATATCATTATTTTCCAGACTCTCAATAACTGCATTACACTGATTCACGGATTTATAACAACTATACCAGAAACTCCTGACATCAGCATTTGTCGCATCAATCGTCCAATTATACCATTGCTCATGTCCTTGATGACCGATCCATATATCCGAAGGACCTTCACACATATAAATCAAGTATTCCTGTATATACATTCCCCTTAAGGTTGAATACAATCCATTGACACCATTGGTTATACCATCTTTCGTCGTATAAAAATTACCAACAGTCACTTTATTATAAGCCGTCTCATCCAAGAAGTCGCAAGACGACAAACATAGCAGAGACAACGAACCTATCAATATTTTATTTAGTATTTTCATATTCTACTTTCAATTAATCAGATTATTAGAAACTTGCATTTACTCCAAATATAAATGAGGTTAACGGACGGTGGTCTGTATAGCTATTACAGTTTTCCGGATCCAGTCCTACATAATCACTCTTTGTCCATGTATATGGATTTTCAACCATAAAATATACCCTGAATTTTTCACTATAAAACTTTTTCGAAATCTCTTTCGGTAAAGTATATCCCAAATTAATATTTTTCAGACGTATAAATGACAGATCCCGATAAGCATAATCACTTGACACCAATAACTCCTGTGGATTAGTTATCGCAGGTTTCGGACAAGCATTAGAAGGATTATCCGGTGTCCAAAAATCAACATCCAGATGATTATAACGAGTTGATTCAGCCTCGTCAGTCAATACTCCTAATAGCTGTCCATACTTCTGACGTGTATAGAAATAAACATTCAAATCGAAATTCTTATAATAGAATCCTGTAGAAAGTCCTGCTGTCCATTTGGGTATTTTATTGAATGTATGCAAATCGCCTTCATCATAAACCCCATTATTATTTACATCTTCTATTTTAGGATTACCAGGTTCACGTCCATACTTTGCCGCTTCCTCTTTTTCTCCATATTGCCAAACTCCTATATATTTATACAGACGTTCAACGTAGAGAGGTTGCCCAATGAACCATTTATTTCCCGGACTATCTTCCTTTCCATTGAACAACTCGACAATTTCATTCTTGTTATAGCCAAAAGTCAAATCTACTGTCCATCTGAAATCTTTTGTCACAACAGGTACAGTGTTCAAGGCTATTTCAATACCCGAATTACGTGTCTTACCTACATTTTGCCAAGTAAATTCATACCCTGTATTGATCGGCAAATTGCGTTTCATCAATAGATCACGTGTATTACGAATATATCCGTCAATAGAACCACTGATCCTGTTATTCAAGAAGCCAAAATCCACGCCGACATTATATTCTTCTGTACTTTCCCACCCCAATTGATTATTAGCCAACTCGGTAGGCAGATATCCCATTGCCGACTGCTCAGTTGTCCCGAAATAATACACATATTTACCTAAAGCTCCTTGTGTTGCATACTCAGAAATTGCTGTATTACCGGAATTACCCCAGCTCAAACGTAATTTCAGATTAGAAAGCCAATCAACTTCCCGAAGGAAAGACTCATCATTCATACGCCAAGCCAATGCAACAGACGGAAAGAAGTCCCATTTATTACCTTTTGCCAAACGAGAAGAGCCATCGTAACGTCCAGTCAATGTCAACAAATACCGATCCTTAAATGTATAATTAACTCTTCCCATAAATGACAACAAAGCCCATTTACGTACAGAAGAAAGACGTGTAAATACATCTGGTGCTTCATTCACATTAAACCACGAACCGTAATAAGGCATATCCTGTCCAGTCAAACCGACCAATTCTGCTTTATCTGTCTGCATATCATGCACCAACGATACATCCAAACTATGATCATTCAATACCTTCTTATAATTCAGGACATTCGTAAAAGTAATCTGTTGCTCGTTCGTTTTTTTGTATTCAGCAGACGGAGAAGCCAACTGGCGAGCTTGAGAAGTAGAACTCTTATAAACTCCATTCTCGATTGACGACAAGCCATATGTCAAACTTGTTCGGAATTTCAAGCCTTTGATTATTTCCCAATCTGCAAATAAGTTCAAAAGGATACGGGTACGTTTTTCTTTATTGTCTACATTATTCTTATCAGTATCGAACAAAGGATTCGAATGCAATACCGTCTGATACCAACCGCTATTGTAAAAGCGCATATCTCCATTCTCGTCATAAACCTCCGTTAGTGGATCAATAACTGTTCCATATTTCCAGACACTATTATCTCCATTATTACGAGTTGTCAATGCTAAAAGAGAAGAATAGCCTACCGTCAAGTTCTTTGCTAATTCCATATCCCCGTTAATACGGGCTGAGAAACGTTCATATCCCATATTATCAATAATACTTTGGTCTTTATTATAGCCTAACACTAACATATTACGATTACGACCATTCGATTGATTGATACTGACATTATGATCCGTTTTATAGCCCGTACCGCTAAACATCAAATCTTGCCAATCTACAAACTGTCCGGAGTTCAAGGTTTTTAATTGAATATCATCAAATATTTCCTTATCTGTCTTTCCATAATTAGCCATTCTTTTCCAGTCTGCATATTTTTCACCGCTCATCATATCATAATTTTTGAATGACTTGGACACACCGACATATCCGTCATAACTAACAGACAGTTTAGCTTCCTTACGGGCACGTTTTGTCGTAATGATAACAACACCATTTGCTCCTCGAGAACCATAAATAGCAGTGGATGAAGCATCTTTCAAAACATCAATCGACTCGATTTCTGCCGGATTGATCTCATCGATCTTTCCTCCGAACGGAGCATCATCCACCACTATCAACGGATCATTGCCCGCATTGATCGAATTATATCCACGGATCACAATGGTAGAAGATGCTCCGGGAGAGTTTCCCATCGTAATATCCGCACCTGCAATTTTACCTTGCAATGCTTGCATAGGATCTTTCATCACAGCCTGATTCTGAATCGATGAAGAAGAAATCTGTGAAACAGATCCTGTTAGGTCACGTTTTTTGACAGAACCATAACCTACCACAACCACTTCATCCAAAGCTTGCGTATCTTCCTTCAATTGGATGTTCAATGTTGTCTTACCTTTACTAACCGCAACATCCTTGTCCAAATATCCGATGTACGTTATACTTAATTTGGAACCTTCGGATATCGACAAAGAGAAATTCCCATCCATATCCGTAATCGTACCATTAGACGTTCCCTTTTCAACAACATTCGCCCCAACAACTGGTTCGCCATTTTCATCTTTCACGATGCCTTTCACAATGATCTGCTTTTGCTGAGTGATAGATGATCCTGCGGCTTCCTTCTTGGAAATCACAATCATCTTGCCCTGGACGGAATAAGACAATCCGTTATCCAATACGGCAGATAGCACTTCTTCCAAAGAAGCATCTTTAAAATCTCGCGTAATCTGCTTCCGTTCATTTACCTCGTCTTTCTTGTAAATGATGGAATACTGTAGTTCTTTCTCGACTTCCGCTAATACCGTTTTTAAAGGAACATTTTTAAATTGCCGGGTAATCCGCTGTGCATTCATGGAGGTAGCCCCAGAAAGCATCAAGGCAAGGATTAACGCCCTTCCTACATGTTTTCTATACATAAACCAATAAATTAAAGAATTAGATTTAATAATATATTAACAATTGCGCTATTGTTTTCGAATATAAATATCCCGGTCCCGCCGTTCATAACGGATCGGAATAATCTCGGATAGAGCGTGCAAGACATCTCCGACAGTCTCTTCATTGCGAAGTGATACGCGGAAAGCCATATCTTTTTCCAAGTCGTCTCCCAAATGAATCTGAACGTCATATTTACGGGATAGGCGGACTGCCAGCTCATTGAGCGTGATTTTATCATATTCAACTCTCCCTTCTGTCCAGGATTTATATTGAGAAGCCTGAACCTTCTGACGGGAAAAACTTCCGTTTTGTTTGTCAAGACTCAGCAATTCTCCCGGTGCAACCGGAATATGCCTCCCTTTATATAAAATATCGATAGAGCCTTCCAATAATGTCGTTTTGGCAGAAAGATCTTCAGGGTAAGAAGATACATTAAACTTTGTTCCTTTCACCAATACACTATACTGATCCGTTTTAACCACAAAAGGAGTTCCATCTGACTGTTTAGTCACTTCGAAATAAGCTTCACCAGTTAAAAAGACTTCCCTGTTTTTAGAATTGAAGTTACCGGCATACTGTAAGGAAGAACCGGCATTCAACCATACAACTGTTCCATCCGCCAGTATCAGCTTGCTTTTTTCTCCATAGGCAGTTTCTAAAGCAAACCGGTTATCGGCAGTTTCCGTATTCCGATAAAGATAGAAACTATATGTTCCACTCAATAATAGAACACATGCAATTGCAGCGATTGACGCACCTGCATCCGGCGTTGCAACTGTTTCCATTCATTCGAAACTTCAGGAATCAGTTTATAGGAAAGCATCCACTCCTCCTCCCATTGGCGGAACATTCTTTCATTAGAAGGTGCATCATTCACAAACCGGAAAAGAATCTCTTCTTCGGAGGGAGTAATGCGTCCTTCAAAATAACGTATTGCCAACTGGTGATTATAGATCTCCTGCTCTTTCATAATTTTTGCTTTCTATATGATGTAACAACCCAAATGAATTTTACCCAACCCCCTTCCTGAAAAAAATTCCCCAAAACAAAAGAAACAGGACTTCGTTCATTCGGAAAGCAGCCAAGCTAATATCGCGATATAGACATCCAACGGATATTTATCTTTAAAATGTGCGGAAAAGCGTGCTAAGGCTTTGGCTATATGTTTTTCCACTGCAGTAGTCGATATTTGGAGAGCATCTGCGATCTCCCGGTTTTTCATTTTCTTAAAACGGCTCATCTCAAATACTTCACGGCAACGGGAAGGCAAATCACTCATAACAAGACTGATCTGTTGTTGCAATTCCTTATACAGAAGCGTATATTCCGGACTTAGGTTAAAGTCCCAATAATAAAGTTCTTCCTGCCCGACCACCCTATCCAAATGTTCCAGATTATGCTGCTCGACCAGTTGCAGATGCTTCAAATAATTCAGACAGGCATTCCTCACCATTGCGAAAAGAAGAGATGAAATGGAAACAGCTTCTATCAGATCACGTTTTTCCCAAAATCTCAAAAAGCTCTCCTGTATGATATCCCTGACTGCTTCCTCATCCGTCACAAAACGAGCAGCATATCCTCGCAACCGAGGATAATAGCTATTGAACAAAAATTCGAATGCTTCGCCGTTTCCGTTCTTTATCTCCCGAAGAAGAGTCTTCTCGTCTGTGAAGTTTTTCATAATGATTATCTATTATGTTTCATCTCCTTATTCTTGCAATTATAGAAACCCTCTATATAGATATTCAAATCTTTGTCTATCTCAATGACGGCAAAACTATTATTTTCGGGAAGGCTTCCTTCTATCATTCCTTTCATTGTAAAATAGTGGATTCCATGCCGAAAACTATAGTTCCCGGCATGATGGTGCCCTTGGATAACGGCTACTACCTTACCGCTTTGCTCAAGTATCGAAACGATCTCTTCCGCATTGCCGATACAAAGTTCCTTGTCGATCCCGGAGAAAGTATCCAACAATTCGTGGATAAAGATCACGACCGGCAAATCGTCTTTCTTCAGTTCCTGCTGCAACCATTCTCTTTGGCCAGCGGGGATAAACGCCTTGGTCCAATCGAAATTACCGGAATCATAATCAGAACCATCCTCGTTGCAGTTACCGTCAAGCACGATAAACTTAATCTGGTTCCGTACGAAGGAATAATAAGGTTTTCCTTTCGCACTCCCGTAATTGCTCGTATGTGCGAGAAATTCAGATTTTGAGATACTATCCATATCATGATTGCCCAACACATGATAAACAGGGCCGTCGAAGGTCTGAAACTTTGCTTCTATCTCATCTAAAAACGACAAAGTCTGCCCTCTTTCAGGAATATCCCCCATATCCTTCAAGTCTCCAAGTTCAATCATGAAATCTAATTTCCGCCTATTAAAAACGTCTATTGCTTCCGATAACTTTGTGATGGATTGTTCATAATAGCGAGTTCCGTGTACATTCCGATGAGCAAAATGTATATCCGTTACCAAGCCAAAGCGCAGTCTCTTTTCATTTTCCCGCGCCAACAAGCCCGGACAGGATAAAAGCAATGCCCCAGCGCATGATCTCTTAAAAAATAATCGTCTATTCATGGTTTATCAGATTGATCAGGGCAAATGTAAACAATATTCCCGGAGAATTGGATAAAACTGTTTACCTTTGCCTTATCAAATACGAATCTGCTATATGAAACTAAAAGTAATTATCCTGCTTATCAGTCTGTTATCCGGCTCTATCGAAGCCCAGACAATTCATTACAATGCTTTCTCACACAACGATTATGAACGTCCCCGTCCGCTATTCGATGCCCTTTCATTCCAATTCAATTGTGTGGAAGCGGATTTATGGCTAATCGACGGCGAGCTGTATGTGTCCCACGATTCGGTCGCCCCCAACCCGGATATCACATTCGAGAAACTGTATCTCTTGCCATTAGTCGAACGGATCAAAAAGAACGGAGGCAAAGTATATCCGGACAGCGACCGCCCGTTTTACCTGATGGTCGATTGCAAGACAGACGGCGAAGCAATGTACCCCGTCTTGAAAAAGAAACTGAAACCATACGAATCTCTTTTCTGTCATGAAAAGGACGGGAAACTGCAAGAAAGTGCCGTGTTGTTCTACCTGTCAGGAAAAAGTCCCCGCAAAGCTATTGCCGCCGAAACCAACCGTTTTATCTTTCTGGACGGTACGATAGAAGATTTAGGGAAGGGCATTCCGGCCGTCCTAATGCCTGTCATTAGCGATAATTATTCCAAATATATCGGCTGGAAAGGCCAGGGAGAGATTCCCGCTGAAAAGCTCGAAAAGGTGCGAGAATATATCCGGCAAACCCATGCGGAAGGCAAACTGTTCCGCTGGTGGGGCGCACCGGACACACCACTGTTCAAGAAACTTTTTATTAAAGAAGGGGTGGATTTGATCGGGGCCGACGACTTAAAAGCGTTGAGTTTGATTTTACAGAATCCCTAAAAAATCTTTTTTCATCCCGAATAATTCTTTTTTAAATGTCTACTAATTCTGTAATCGGCGTCAGTGATTACAGAATTAGTAGGCACTCCGATGTTTTCTTATGCTATGTAGATAAGTAAACCAGGACTACTTATAAGACGAAATATTGAATAACTTCTTCATCTCACCCGTTTTCACCTTAGCCGTAAACAGGTCTTGCAAATCCTTAGCAGATAAGGAGTAAGAGGGAGCGAAAGCAGAGGATTCCATGTATTCCAAAATGCTACGGTAGAACTGCCGGGCTTCCGGTTTGTCCTGTACTGCTTTCAGATCAGACATGCAAACTAAGAGTTTGCCGTTCCCAACCTTGAATTCAAACAACAGACCCAACTTATGGTTGCGTTCAACATTGTCGATTACCTGCACGATCGGCCGGTAATCGTCGGACAGACGATCCAGAATCATAGGGTAGCTCTGCTTGATGATCGGGAACCATTGCCAGTTGGTGTGGAACTCGGTCGGGAAATCAGCCAATGCAGGGTGGCCGGGATCAGTCAAGATTCCCAATGTACCGGGAGAAACTGGGCGGTCCAAGTTTTCGCAGATAGTCCGGAACATACGGTAATTCCAATAATCCGTCTGGAAAAGTCCGCCTACCGTTTGATCCTTATGTTTGTCTTTCGAAGGGAACCAAAGGACTTTGCCACCCTCTGTCAGGTATTTCAGATGGGCATCCAGGTCATCCGTCACACAAATATCTTCAGATGGTGTAACCTCCTTATCAGCCGGATAAATCCAAAGTGAATAATCATTCCGGTAAGGAGTGCCGTCTATCGACAAGGCGAGCGTGACTTTTTCAGCCTTCCGGACAGAAGCGATAGCCGGTTTCAATGTGCCTACCTTTGCCAACTCTCCTTGTTTGACCTGTAAAGGTAAAACACCCTTGTCCAAGACCTGTTGTTTGCTGTCGGTCAATGTCCAAGACAATTGTTTGCCATTCAAATCACTTTCGGAATAATTAGCGATCTCTACCTCTCCGGTGAGCGCCTCATCGTTCGTCCAACAGAACTTCTCCGTGCAGAACAGAGGAACCACTTCCGAACAGAAATGCCGCCATTCTTCCGGCGCGATCAACCCTTTACTTTCCATAAAAGCATCCAAGATTCCGACATAAGCTGAGCCCTGTCCCGGATAATCCTGCAAATCGAGCAACTGGAAACCGCCCCATTCCGGCGTACGCAGGTTCATCTCGATATCCGCCCGGTACAACAGGGCCGACCATTTACCGGAAGCCATCATAAAGTCATACGCCTGGTCGATCATACCGGCCTCTTCCAAGCGTTTCTTGAAGATTTCGAAATTGCGAGGCTTCAATACACCCGTATATTTCTTGATCTCTTCATAATTCGGATATACCTGGAACTGCCCCGTCTCGTGGCTGATAATCGGAACATCGCACAAAGCATTGGCAGACGAGAAATCCATCTCCGAATTCGGGTACGTGTGATTCAGATACCCGCCGTCATAAGCGTCAGCAAATGAGAAAGAGGCACGGGCATGGGTGTTGAACTGCTTGTCGTCTTCACGCCCGACACGGCAAGTCGTGAAATAATCTTCATCCGCCTGCTTTCCTTTAAAGCCTAAATAATTATTCGAACCGGAAGCATAGATATGGCGGTTATCCTCCTTTTTGAAGGTCTGGATCAGCATGGCAAGCCCTTCCTCGCCGGACATCTCATTTCCTAATCCGAACATCACAAAAGAGGCATGATTACTATAGGCCCGATGCAGGTTTCGCCCTTCTTTTAACAGATAATCGCATAATTCGGTATCATCGATATCGATATTTCCCCAAATAGGAAGTTCCGGTTGCAGGTAAATGCCTTCGATGTCGGCTGCCTCAAAACAGGCTTCGGGAGGACACCAGGAGTGGAAACGATAATGGTTGATACCATACTGTTTCGCTACCTGGAAATAGTGCCGCCAGGTCTCCACATCCATTGCGGTATGGGCAATCAGAGGGAAGACACAGGCGTCATGTTTTCCGCGCAGGAACGTAGTCTTGCCATTCATGGTGAACTGCCGTCCTTTTGTTTTGAAATCGCGCAAGCCGAAAGTCGCCTGCTCCGTATCGACCGATTGATCTGTTTTTAGTGAGACAGAGAGACGGTATAGAGCCGGTGTAAATTCGCTCCAAAGCAAAGCCTTATCCCCCAGCGCAAGTTCGAGCTCCTGTTCCGGCTTCGTCCAGTCCACTTCAACTGTCTGTACCGGTGTTTTATGTTGTTTATCCGTATTCCAGGCTTCGGCATAAAAGGACAATATACCTTTTCCCACCCCTTTGTCCGGGTTACGAAGGGTTACTCTGGCAGTCACGACTTTTTTCGCGACATCCGGATAAAGCTGGATCTCATCGATCCCGCAAAGAGGTGCGCTTTCCAGATAAAAATCACCGATAATTCCATTCCAGTTTGTCTGTGTGGAAGCAGAATAAGCATGTGAAGAGCCGTAGACCTTTTCTGGCACGGCCTGCTTGCCGTTATCGACTAAAATAGCAACGGTATGGGTTCCGGGAAACAGATAAGAGGACAGATCATATTGTTGAGCCGTAGAGATATCGTTATTTGCCCCAACTTCTTTTCCATCGATCCAGATCGTCGTAGGCTTCGTGCGTTCCATCACTAAGCGGACGGATGTTCCGTCCCATTCTTCCGGTATACGGATCTGCTTCGTGTACAGTGCTTTCCCTTCAAACACATATTCCCTGGAAAGGCCTGTAGTCAGTGTCATATCCGTATTGTAAGTTCCCATTTTCCCCATATCGGTAATACCGGGCAGGAAAAGAGAATCCGTACAAGACTTTGTCAACCAATCAGGAGCAATCCCCGTACCGGCAGTATCCAGTTGCAATCCCCAATTACCCTCCAAGGAAATGCGACTCCGGGTATCAGGAGGCAGTTGTTGGGTACAAGCGGAATAAAATCCGGCGGTTAACAACAAGGCAACAAGTTTAATCGAATTTTTCATCTTCTTCAAGTTTCTATTTATATGCTTCAGCTGTTTTCGTTTCACCCGGTTTACAAACAATATCGAGATAACTGAACGGATTACCCAGTTCATCGTTCGTATGCTTGGCATCCATCCCGCTAATCATGGCGACATTACCCGGAAACATGGCTCTCCAAATCAATTCTTTCCCGGACTTGTTCGCGAAGGTACTACTTCCGGCAGATTGATGCAAGATAGATATTTTTCCTGAGAATACAGGAATATTTTCTATCGAAATCCAACGGGTAGCATCCGTAAAGCGCGGAAGGGTGGTAATACGGTTTGCCGTGACATCGGCATCTACGCCGGCAAGTCCACACACAATTCCTTCGATCACACCGCTGGCTACTTCGGGATAATCCCGACGTTCATTCGCATAAAGCTCCTTTAGATAATGATAGCCCATATCCTGCCTGCCGTATTTATAAAAGATCTTCGGATAGTAAGACATGCTTTCCACGTTTGTCTCTTTCTCCGACAGGATCGCCAATAAACGATTGATACGTTCCGGCTTGTCTACGATACCGAACCAAAGAGGAAAAACATTACATCCGCCTTCTTTCAGGTTTTCATTCTCCAACTTATAGGCATAATAGTTTTGAGTCTCTTCATTCCACCAACCGGTATTATATAGGCGGGCATACTCTTCCGCCTTCGAC
>ULYM01054558.1_pt1 | contig 14378 bp, 8 predicted proteins | sample 1962141 | NCBI WGS metagenome assembly ULYM01 (sample SAMEA4835862, study PRJEB28245) | human gut metagenome | biome: gut microbiome; material: fecal sample | place: Denmark | collected 2008
CGTAGGAGTATACAGAACATAGGGAGTAGGTATTATCTCATGATTTAATTCTTCTACCTTAGGGAATTGAGTTATAGTCGTAACGTTACTATTCCTCGTACAACTTATAAAAAAAAGTATTTCACAAATAGCCAATATAGCAATATGTATATTTTTATTCATAAATAAAGAAGTATTGTTTGCTGAAGTTTTTTTGTCTGACCTGTTATTGTTATGAGCAGATTGAGACATAGAATTAGTGACTTGCTGCTCATGGTCTTCCTTATCGTTGCTGTTGATGTCGTTGGATTGAGTTGTTGAGTATCCAAATAGATTCTTGAAAATTTCCATACTTTTATATTTTTATGAATATAGCTGTATACAATACACCCATGAGACGTTCCCGTTGCTTTGTTCTTGACAACTTTTGTTCGAGCTGCCAAATCCTTACACTGTCAAAACCAAAGCGTACAGTTACGCCTTATATGTATATATGTCTGTTCAACCTTTGTCATCGGAGTTTTCGGCATGGGTATAGATTTTATAAAGGTAAAACTTTTACATTGAAAACCACTTCATCTGGCTGACAAAGTATGATTTTAAGACCTGATTTAAAATTATTTAATATAAATATATCAAAGGAATCTACTATTGTATTATTTTACTTGCTAAAAAGCTTGTATTATCAATGGTCATTCGTACCTTTACACAGTCAGTCCTCGCCAAGCCTCTTAACAATGCTCAAATCGTGCGAGGCGTTTTTTTATACACATTTGAACATGGTGAATCTTATCCCCTTCACAAAACGGTTTGAATCTTCAGAAAATCATGAAATTATATAGAATACCGTCACACAGATATAGTAAAAGCCGACACCTATTAGATGCCGGCTTTTATTATGCCTTATTATCCGCAGTTATTACTTCTGATAATTCTTATGGAACTCTACTACCGCTTCAATTCCCTTACGGAAAATATCGAGCGAGAAGTTTTCGTTCGGTGAGTGGATGGCATCACTCTATGCGAAGCAATGAACAAACGGCTTAGACAGACGCAATTTTCAAGACATAGCAGTCGCCTGGCTGCATTCTGAACTTGATGGTTCTGCCTTCTACGCTCACATCGTTCTTATTCCATAGTTCTTCAACAGACTGAATCTTGTTATTGGCTTTGTAGTTAATTGTCACATCCTTACTCTTTGAGTTATCTTTCTTCATTGAAGATTTAGGCAATTTTGTTACGCCATCATTGTTGATCAGAGTTACATAAAAAGCTCCGTCGGCTACATTGACAAAATATTCCACATCACCTTCCACTTCAATAGGCAACATATCTTTCAGATAAGTATCAAGAACTTTTTTCAAAGAACTTGATGCGTAACCTATGATTTTTCCTTTACCAACAATTTCTTCACGCATGGCAACATCGCCAGTACCGTTGAAATCCAACTGATCCAAATGTCTAGATGAAGCCAAGACAATACCTCCATCGGCGGCATAGCTTCTCAAATCAGCTACCTGGGCCGGAGTTAAAGTAAGATCCCCACTCAGCATAACAACTTTGTAAGTTTTAAGCATATCAAGAGAGGCCCCTTGCAACAAAAAGTCAACAGCATCAGGATACTTACTGTTCACCATAGTACCTACTTCGTTGCCGTTTTTCTCGACAGAGAAAGTCTGCGGCCAAAGTGTTTCAATCAACTTGAATGTCTCCAAATCTCCTTGGTTATAACTGAACTTACCGAAAGCAAGTTGACCAGACGGCTGACGATCCATGCCATGGTACTGATCTAACAAAACAGCAAACGGAGTATAAGTGATACCTACATCACTATAATTCTTTGAGAACTGATATAGCTTTTGGAAAACCTTTCCATAAGGAGACAGCTTATAGCAGTCATCTGCGGTAACATCGTCATAGAAACAAATTACACTACCAGCTTCGGCTACTACTCCATCTGCACCTGCCATATAGCTCATCAGCATGGAACGTTCAACCAAACTGATTGAGTGACCGTTTTTCGATCCACTGTATTCTTTCCAGACTTTTCCTTTGCTGTAATCCAGAATAGAAGCTCCGTGCCAAGAAGAAAAGTCTATAACCCAAGGCTTACTATATTGTCTGGCGGCACCACGGTTCATTGCGATATGCAATTGATATCCGTGAATGTTTTCACCTATTTCACTGGCTAATATCGTAGCTCCTTCAGCACCTGCATAGTGATGCCAACAATGATGACCGTTCATGGAATACCAACGGGTATTTTGGTCTTTTACTTGGTATTGGGTCTTCACAAACTTCATAATCGTTTTCAAAGCAGTCTCTCTGTCAGCAATAGAAGCTTTATTATCCAAATAAATATTGTTAATCACTCTACCTGCACCATCCATAGATCCGGTAGGAAGGTTCAAAACCGTATATCCCCATTCGGCAGCCTTGATACTAGGGAGCAGAGACTTGTGAGACCCCATATTGTATTGTTCAATAGATCTTTTCGTCTTTTCTGTGCTGCGTATGCCACCTTCATTACCCATTTCTATTTCAACTACAAATCCATCGTTAGACAAAGCTGGAGTCGCCCACAGTTTCGGGTTGGAGATGTAGTCTTTTTGTATAATCTTAGTTTCTTCCATTGGTTCACCCTGTGAAACATCCGGCTTATCTTCCGGAAAATTGTCATCTCCATCGCTACATGCGAATAAAGATAAGAGACATAAACTTAAATACTTAAATTTCATAATACTATAATTTAATCTGTAAAGTTAATTTTTATGTAAAAAGAAATCATTTCGGCATAATCTGATATTTATAAACCGCTTCTTCCGATTGGATAGAAATCGTTCCATTATCAGATTCTGCTATGTTTTTCAGGAAACATCCCTGTTGGTCTACGCCTACAATACGTGCTTCCTTAAACGATTCGCCCAGCAAATCCAAAGAGAATTCAATGCGGCTGTTTGTGGCTAACGGGATAATCTCCCATGAGAATTTTTCTTTCTTCACGAGATAATGTCCGTTACCGCCTAATGGAGCTTTTACATTGCTCCCGTGTGTATTCAGGTAATACAGTTTGGAGCTGTATACTTCATCCAGGCGATTCCCGTCCAGTAACACAGAAGAACTGTGTCTTCCGCTTCCCGGCATGTAGGCAAAGAATCCATATTTGGGAAGGACAAATTCTTTGTCCCCTATCTTCACCTGCCAGTTTTCCTGATTGAAGTTTACATAGACTTGTAATCCTGATTCATATTCTACCCGGATAGCCGGTTCTTTCAGAATTTGTGCCTTGATAGCTTCAGAGGGAGTATAAGATTTGCCCGATTTGTAATAGGTAATGGAACGAATCGGTATCATTACATAATCTTCCTGCATCGGCTGTAAAAAAGCATAACGGGTAACCGCATCGATACCTTCCGACAAAATTCCAAGATGTCCATAAGCAAAGGCATACGAAACATACTGATGTCCCTGGCCTGTATTAGCTGCATCCATTTCCAGCGGATGAATCTTCAACAAGTTGAAATCAGGAAAAATCGGCAGATTCTGCAAGTCATCGTTGGCATAGTTGCCATCCAATAAGCCTGCATACCACCAGTGGTGCCCACCTTCAGAGTAAACAGGACCGTTATAAGCCTTTCGTTCGTTCATCAAGAGCATTCCGTAACGATTATACACCCCTCTCATCATGGCGGCATCGGGAACACGGAAATCGTAATCCACACGAGTCAGCGGCGAGATGGCGGTATGTACATCGCAATATGAATGATTTGGATTATAAATCTTTTTAATTTGTGGAGCAAGAATAGCTTCTTGTTCCCAAGCTATTTGCGGTTTCGGTGAATAACAGCGCGACCAAGATACTTCCCATTCGCCATTCGGTCCTTGTTTCATCCAATCCGGGTTAAACAAGGAATTTACAGGAGCCATATCTGTATAATTGCTGTAAAGACCTATACGCCAATCGTTGCTTTTTACAAACTCAACATATTTCCGTACACCTTCCACACCCAATTTCGGATTAGGGGTGAGCTTGAAAGTATAGCTTTCGCCACCTTCGCGCCAAAAATCTTCATGGTAGCGAATAGTTACGTTTTCGACTCCTCGGCTACGAAGATCGGTGACAAATTGGCCCAATTGTTTTAAGTCGGCACCTCCGTTGATGGCCCACACCCGATTGGCTTGTAGAGAACGCATCGGGGAAGCCGGATTATCAACAGTGGGGAGAACTTCTTGTACATCAGGCGAAGCATTGATGAAGAGAGTTTCTACCAACGGATTACGTACACCGTTTGTTTTGGGAATGTATACCATTTCGCCTCCTGTAAAATCGTTTTGCTGTTGCCCCATGGTTACTAAAGAAGCATGTGTGGCATACCAGTCGAAAATCAGGAACGTAAAAAGATCGTTTTTGTATAGGATAGAAGGACGGTCACCATTGTTATATTTTAAATACGGAATTTGGGTCAGAATGCCATTACCCAATTCCACGTGACCTGCAGTCAAACGGCTCACATTGCCCTCCTCTTCCTTCTCCTCCAAGTGGAATATCAACGACTTTTGATTGATGGTGTACCAAGCTTCAAACGGAATACGTTTACCCTCGTATTGCCCCGAGCAACTTAGGCGAAGAGTGTCTTTGTCTGCACATACTTTATCAATGGTTAAAATCGCCTTTTCGCCATTCTTCTAATATAAATTACGGTTGCAAATGGTTTGTTTCAACTTGCCGTTTAAATATATACGGATGTCGCCCAGAACATTATCCTTCGGAAGACAATAAGCCATAACTACATCTGTACCCTTGTATTTAAATGTAAAATCATTGCCTGCCGGAGCCACACTGTTAGCAAATTTCTCTTGCTTATTGAAAGGCAAGATAGTTTGTTTGCGTAGTGGAAAAGGTAGTTCTTTTGGAAATGGTTTGAATGTCAAAGGTTTCAATTCTTCTTTGTATATGTATATACTACTCAGAAAAACGGCATGATATGTTCCTACATCCAGATTATTCCCTTTGAATAAGAACCCCAGAAAATGAGTGTACTGTTTGTCTCCATCCTTCAGTTTCAGGTGGTTCATGAACCAATATTTATGAGCCAAAGGGGTATAACCGCTTTGCACTACATTGAACTCATGTTCCTTGCCGTCTTTTCCACGGAAAACGGCATAAAGCTGGAATGCGGTAGAGAAATGAGGTTCGCCCCATAACCAGTGGTCGCCAAAAGTCCATACATCTACACAGTCCCAAGGTTTGTCCAATGTAAGCGGTTGCTGTAATCCCACAAAGATGGAAGCAAAACGGTCGGTGGCTTTATACACAATCTTACCAGAATAGTCGGCCGTTACAATTTCTTCGTTGCTACGAATTAAAGTGGCTTCACATCGGTCTGTACGAAGAAACCACCGGGTGCAATCCATGAAGTCGAGAGTTGCCTTTCGTACCATGGGTTTGCTCTCATACGGGCGTACACCTACAGGATGCTGGCCTACATCCGTATTGATTCCACTTTTTACCTGCTGAGCTTGCAAATGGATGGAAAAAAGTAAAGCTGTGATTAAAGGTAGATTTTTCATTTATAGGCTTTAGTTATATAAGTAAAGGGTGCAGAAGCACTACTCTGCGCACTTCTCACCCTTTCTTGTTTTAGCTTATATTATTTCACTTTTCCATAGATGCTTACTTCGCCAATGGCAACAAATGGTGGACGGTGGCTTTCAGTAATAACCAATTTCACATATCTTGCAGGAACGAATGTATCTGAAACAACTGTCTTCGAATTAGGCTCGGCAGTATGTTCAAATTCCAGAGGCTCACCAAACGGTGTCCATGTACTACCATCCAAGCTTATTTCAATATGACAAGTCTTCAAGTCTGGATTACTAACTCGTTTTGCTACTGTCACTTCTTTCACCATGCGTTGGCCTTGCATATCAATGGTAAGATGATGTGGAAGTGGAGCTTCAGTACCACTCCACTGGCTATGCCAGAAGGAAGCAGGGTTATTGTCAATGATATATTTGGCTTTACCGTTATCAAGACCTTCACCAGTTGCTTCTTCAGAAGAGAAATCACAAACGGTCCAACTGTCTTCTCTTATGTTGAGCATGTTAGGCAGAGTCATTTCATTAGAGACCAAGAACTCATCACCTTCATCCCAAAGATATACTTCCTCCTTGTTTACCAAGCGAGTTTCCACTTCAGGCACGAAAATACTATATATAGTAATCGTAGAACCGGCTTTTGCATTCGGAAGTTCTGTGTTAGTATCCAAAGTGTTTACTTTTACCACTTTCTTGTTACCGTCGTTATCTATATACTCCACTTTCTCACCTAAGCTAGATTCTGCCTGTTCCCAAGTAATAATGGCTTTGTCCATAAAGAGATTAATCTTCTGAACACCACGAACTTTCAGCTTTGATGCGTAATTATCTGCATAAACAGTTCCTGTTACTTCCGAAGGTATAGACTGATATCCAAGTTCGCCGGTATGATAAGTCTTGAATATAAAAGTACCTTCAACACCAGGCATATCCATATGATGTACTACATAACCTTTATCGTCTACAGCCGAACGGTCTACTTCAGTTTCATACGTATGTTTTTCTTCACCTTCTAACCATTCCACTACAAACTTTTCGATTCTCGGGTCGGAATTCACCAGCCATTTGAAAGTGACTCTTTCTTTTCCGCCTACAGCATAGATAGAGTCGGTTTTACCGATGTAGTTGATTTCTCCTCTATCCAAGTATTCTTGAATGATGTCATTCATTCCCGTACACGAAGTGAAGAAAAGGGATGAAAAAGACACAAGCATAAAGAATACATATATCAAATTTCTTAGTTTCATATTTCGTTAAATTATTTTTAGCACTAAGTTTTTATTTCTCATCATTCCTGTGATCCCCAGAACTGGAGTTCGGAAACCATTAACATATCACACTGCTTACCAGAGCCCCAAGTTTCTTGTACCCAGAAACGGATGTAGCGAACAGGTTCAACGTCTAATGGAATATCGAATTGGAATCCGTTATTCTTCGCCCAATTGATATCATCCGAAGTAGGACTCTTGCTGCCCGATTGGGTTTTCGCTTCACAATCCATAATCTTGATCCATTTACTCTTGAATCCTTCCTTCCAGTAGTCTTCATCATCTTTGAACTCTTGACGCTGGGCTTCAAGTTCTTCTGCAGTCTTCAATCCGTACATAGTCCAGATTTTTGCATTGTAGTGCTGCATGAATGGATCTACATGCCACCAGATATAGCGGCTCAGTTTAGTAGGAGCACCCAAGTCGATGGTGAACAAAATCGGTTTTGACGGTTCGTATGTATGCCATCCGCCGGATTCAAGAATCTTACCATCGAACATCTTTTCAAACAGCCACCAGCTACCGTTATCTGTAATATTGTCGGCAGGTAATTTCACGCGCTTGATGCCTTTAGAATCTACTTGCTTTTCATAGAACGGAGTATACACACCTTTGATGGTATCCGAGTAGTTGTTCCAATAATCTTTTGCATAGCACCAGAATTCACGTTCGTCTGTATTGAAACCACGCAAGGTATAGTTACCATCCTTTGAGTTAGAGTAAACTATATCTGCCACTTCCATTTCATTGGTTTCTTCATTGCGAGCCAAGAAATAGAATGACATCATAGAACCTGTTTCGTTTTTCCAGTTCAATTTTACTCCACCAAATGCGGCATCCATCTTGAATGTCTCACCTATAGTGCGGATAGGAGGAATTTGCGGATGGATATCCACTTCCACAGGATCGGACACGTTGTTATTGCGGTCTATGCAATACAAACGTACTTTTTGTTCGTTCTCACTTGGAAATCCTTCCACTTTCAGAGAGTCTGTATAAATGGAAGCAGAAGAGTTACATTCTTTTCCGTTACGGTTATAAATACATTTTACATAAAGCAAATCCTTATCTTTGGGTACTTTATAATAAATCACGGCTCCCCCTGGAATGTTGCGAACAGAGCAACTCACAATGGGATTTGGTTTAGTGTCGCTCGTGGCAGGTTGTCCCACAAACTCTTCACTGCAACTGGTGAACAAAGCTGCCAAAAAACAGAGATATGATAGTATTTTTTTCATATTGCTTAATTCTTAACTTATTATTAACTGTTACCAACCATAGTTCTGAACAAGATTCGGGTTTCTGTCTAAGTCATACAGAGAAAGCGGAGTCAGATAATCCTTGATGCTAAATGAAGACTCGCGGGCTTCTGCTTCTGTGCGTACATAGTACTCTTCCGGAGTCGCACCCATTACGTTCCAACCATAAATGGGTTGGTTGAATTCTTTTTCTGCACGTTTCCAGCGCAATATATCCCAATATCCCTTTCCTTCGAATGCCAATTCTATCAGACGTTCCTGCTGAATGATTTCACGCATACCTTCCGGAGTATTCGGTTTATTAGGATTCTTTGAGTATTTAGCCCAACTTTCTTTAACGCCTTTCAAGCCAGCACGTTCTCTCACTTGGTCTATATAGTAATAAACGTCTTCCGGAACAGCCTCACCTTTTGCTGCTGCAACTTCGTTTAAAGCTTCTGCATACATCAGATAAACATCTGCCAGACGCATGATTGGGAAAGAATACTCCTTGTTTGTGAATCTGTTATCCTTATCCCAAGTGGTTTCAACGTTCAGCACTTTCTTCGGCAGATATCCAGTGCAAGAGTGTCTTTCTTTGGCAAATACACCACCCGGTTCTCCCTTTTTCATCTGAATTACATAGAAGTCTTTTTCAGGAGCTTTCAAGAAACCCTTACCATACATCAACGAGCCGTCGAATGTAAGGTCTGAATAGAAACGTGGTTCACGGGCGTGATTCAAACGACCGGTAATGTAGCCTTCTTTCATATAGAAACGTTCGTCACTTTCTACTTCATAAGAAGAATAACGGTTACGATAGTCCCAAGTCTTATCTTCGTTGATGGGCACACCATTATTTGTGTAATAGCGTTCCACAGTGGCAAAGGTAGGAGCCAATGAGTTGATTACAAATACAGAAGACAATTCGTCTGATTTTGTTCTAACAGCCGATAATTGCTGCAAGCCGGTAGTACCGCGAGTAGAACCCCAAATCAATTCGCTATTCCATTTCTTTGTCATACGGAAGCGAAGAGCCAACTTAAGCTTGGTAGAATCTGTATAGTTACTGAATTCATCGTAAGTGTATAATTCAATGCCGGCTCCTTCTGCAGTCTCGATAGCATCTTTTGCAGCTTCGGCTGCTTTTTCCCATTTTGATACATCAAATTCAGAATTGAACAAATTTTGTCCACGGTTATCTTTGATATAAGCATAATAGCTGTTTCCGTTAAAGATGGGGCTGGCAGACAATAACCATACCTGAGCTTTCAATGTGGCAGCGGCTGCCTGAGTAATACGACCCATTTCTTCGGTTTCGTTCTGAATAACAGACGGAAGATCAGGAATACATTCATCCAACAAATCAGAGATGTACTGAACAACTACGTCTACCGGTTCTCTATATACACGAACTTCATCCAATGAAGCTGAAACGTCTATATTATCTTTCATGATAGGAATAGGACCATATTGTCTCAGTAACAAGTAGTGATAATAAGCTTTCAGGAACTTGACTTCGGCAATCCAACGAGCGCGCAATGCGTCAGACAAGTCTGTAGGCTTGTGAATGTTCTGCATAAAGATGTTACAGTCACGGATTGCAATCCACAAGTTTGTTCCTCCATTGCCTCCGCTCCAATTATTGAAGTAAGGGCTTTCAGAAGTCTGGCCATAAGCAGCCATCTGATAGGCATAGGCTGTAGCAGAACCATTCAACTGGAAATAGTACATATTGTTTTTGAAAGACCAACTTTCAAATCCGGAAACAAAAGCCGGAGTATTGTGTACATCTGCCGGATTCGGCATGTAAGAGTAGCATGTAAACAAAAACTTTTCGGCGGTTTCCATGTTGGTAAATGCGTGGTCCAGCGTTGCAACGTTATCCGGCACAATGTCGAGATAGTCTTTGCAAGACGAGCACATCAAGACTGCACAGAGAAGTGCTAATATTTTAGTTTTCATATAGTATATCTTTTAGAAGCTTACGTTAATACCAAGGTTAAATACACGTTGTACCGGATAACCTAATCCGTTTCCTGCCATTTCCGGGTCCCAAAGTTTGAAATTACTGAAGCAAAGCAAGTTAGATCCACTCAGATAGAGACGAACCAATGACATGTGTGCTTTCTTAGTCCATTTATCAGGTAATGTATAACCCAATTCTACGTTCTTCAAGCGGAGGAATGTGCCATTACGCATCCACCAAGTACTGGTTTGGGTGTTGTTTCCTATCACGCTGTTAGCCAAACGAGGCCAGAATGCGTGAATGTCACGATTGTCTTCCGACCAGTGATTGTCTGCAATTACTTTCATCAAGGCATTTCTTCCGGTTTTGCCGTCTCCACCATCGGTGTCTACAAATGGCGTAATTGATCTAGGGTTAATCCAGAAAGAAGAACGGCCTGATCCTTGCCAGAACATAGAGAAGTCGAAATTCTTGTAACCCATAGATATACCGGCACCGTAGATAATTTCCGGAGTAGTAGGATAACCGATAGGTACCATATCGTGACTGTTGATTTGACCATCCATGTTGATGTCTTTGTACTTGATGTCACCGGCTCCATATTCACCGAAGTTCTGTCTCGGAGAGTTCTTTACGTCTTCATCATCCACAAACAAACGCTCGGCTATGTAACCGAAGGTTTGTGAAATCTTCTGACCTGTATGTCTTGTCCAAGGCGTTTCTGTATATAAAGGTTCTTCGTATACCTTAAATTTAGAAGTTGCATAGGTGAAATTACCTCTGGCTGAGAGCCAGAAATGTTTGCCGAAATTTTCAGAGTAGTCTAACTGAACTTCGAAACCCGAACCGAAAGCTTCGCCGATGTTTGCACGAGGAGAAGCTTGCAAACCCATGGTGGAAGGAATATCAGCACGGTTCTGAAGAATATTCTTTCTGTTTTCACGGAAATAGTCTAATTGTACTTCCAACTTGTTATACAAGCCTAATTCTAAACCGTAGTTTTGTTTGTAAGAACGTTCCCAAGTGATGTACGGGTCTTCGTAACGGCTGATGGATACACCGCTCTTGTTATAGTTAAAGTCAGTACCGAATGTATAGCCGCGTCCACCGTTGTTCAGATTCACTTCCGACAAATAGAAGAAACGGTCGGAATCAGAACCGATTTGGTCGTTACCTACTACACCATATGTTGCTTTCAGTTTCAGTTTGGAAACCACTTTGGAAATAGGTTCGAAGAATTTTTCATTTGACACCAGATAACCTAAACCAAAAGACGGGAAGAAACCGAAACGTTCGTTCTTGGCAAAGCGTTCAGAACCATTGTAACCGAAGTTGAACTCGGCAAAGTAACGGGCATCATAAGCATAAGTGAAACGTCCGGCCAATCCTAAGTTACGGTAAGGCAAAGAAAGTTGCAATGAACCAGCATTACCTTTCTTGTTTTCACGAGCAGTGTAAACCAACAAACCGCTTACCGCATGTTTCTCAGCGAATGTGCGGTCGTATTGAAGGGCTGCTTCAAAATAGGTGGTAGAATATACGTCTTTTCCGTCTTCATTATAAGTAAGATATTCTGTTCCCGATTCCGGATTCAAGGCTGTCAGCACATATTGATCGGATGCTCGGTCGTAAGAGCTTACAGAATAGTAGAACGGATTGTAGTAACGAGAAGTTCCGAAGTGAGAATAACGGGTGGTGTTGAACAAAACACGTGCATTCAATCCCTTTGTGATGAAGTCGAGTTTTTGGTGCAACTCAAGTTGAGCCAATACCAGCGTGGTACTGTAGTCTCTGTAACCTTTCACCATTTCAGCGTATGGGTTGATGTAATTAGATGCCTCGTCGTAGTTACCGAACAAGATGTGCTTGTTATTTTTTGTCGCTTCATCGGGTTCGTAGTAGGCTGGATACAATACAGGACTGGTTTTCATCACCATGTTGTACAAACCTGTACCACCCGAAATAGGTCCTGTATAGTCATCGAACGTACCGTGTAAACGAACTACCATTTCGGTCGTTTTTGTCAGATTCAAGTTGATGTTAGAACGCAACAAGTATTTCTTCAAACTGATATTGCTGTTGAAATTGTTACGCTTATCCATTTTCAGAATACCATTATCTACATTCATAGAAGCAGCTACATAGTAACGAGCTACATTACCACCACCGCTGATATTCATACTCAGACGCTGATTCGAGGTGAAGTCTTTAAACAGCATATCCTGCCAGTCAACTGCCGGATATACATACGGATTCAGTCCGCGTTCGGTGTTGGCAATCTTTTCGTTGGTATAAGGCAGAATGGCTTTATTGTCTCGGGTAGCAACAGCTTCGTTGTGCAGTCTCATATAGGTGATAGGGTCTGACAATTCCACGTTGTCTGAAGCGCTTGAGAATGAGTTTTCAAATCGGATTGAAAGTTTGGTTTTACCTTCCGTACCTTCCTTTGTAGTAACCAAAATTACACCGTTCGCACCACGTGCACCGTAAAGAGCGGTTGCATTGGCATCTTTCATGATAGAGAAACTGGCGATATCGTCCGGATTCAGACGAGACAGGTCAGCACTTGTCAGTTCAATACCATCAATCAAAATAAGCGGATTAGCCTTTCCTGTACCGAAAGTGGTTACACCACGAACGAAGAAGTCTGCATTATCCTGACCCGGTTCACCGCTACGCTGGTAAGCAATCACACCGGCCAAACGACCAGCAAGAGCAGTAGTCAAGTTGCTTGAAGGAACTTTCAGTTCAGAAGGACGGATAGTAGAAACAGAAGCGATCACACTCTCTTTCTTCTGCTTGGCGAAAGCGACAACGGTAACTTCGTCGAGTTCGCTTTGTTGGCTTTTCAAAGTAATGACTTGGTTATTCTTCCCTCTTACATCTATGGTTTGGGTCACCATACCAAGGTAAGAGATTTCCAATTTGTCATTTTCAGATACCTCAATTGTGAATGAGCCATCCAAGTCTGTGGTTACACCTCGCGTGGAACCTACTACACGAACAGCAGCACCTGGAAGAGTTTCGCCGCTATCACTAACGACTTTACCTGTAAAGTTCTTCTTTTGTTGGGCTACCGCTTGCACACCGTTTGCTGTAGGCGTGTCTGCAATAATCACTTGTGGAGACAGGCAGAGGAGCAATCCTAAAAAACTTAGTGTTTTAAAGGAGTCACAGCGTGCGGCTGTTATCCCTCCTCGTGCATAAGGGTTGCAAGAATTCACCCCCCCCTAATGGATTCTGAGTTTTCATAAGTAAGATTTTTAATTAATAATATGATTTAATAATCTGCGTCTTAGTTATAATAGTTATAATAATGTTATAAAAGAATTTGCCCACCCCGTCATTTTTTCAAATGATGCATAAAAAATCACCAACCTAATATCTTTAAAATAGCTTCTATTATTCATTCAGTTAAAAAAACTTGCCACACAGGCAGGTATTAAGGTCAACAGTTATCAGACCAGTTAATAATAGTGCATTTTAAGTTAACTCAGCGAATCTCAATGCATAAGAGCGAAAAAATTCTGCTGCAAAAATATATTCTTCATTTGAATATACAAATGAAAATTAGATAATTTTTTATAAAGTAAACACTTTTATTTCTTCTTTGTAACTATTTATTTAGCAATAGAAAATAATATGGTTTTATCTGCATCCCTTTGTATTGAAGATGAATTTAAACAACTGTTTTTTCAACAATAGTATAATCTTGCTTAAATCTGATTTTTTACAACTTTACACCTATGAAAAGGAAGTTACAGACATATCAAAAACACTACGAGACTAGCATCAGAACTGCGTTCAATGCATAAAACCATTAATGTGCAGTATAACACCACAACCGTAACTTGGAAAACTGCAGAAGAAAAATCGTGAACTTCATAATCGATTTACAAAGTATGAAAATCACGACATGAATTTTATCAATAGAGACGTACCTCAATCGAAAAAAAATGCGAGATGAAGTAATTAGGCGTACGAAGTCTTTACGCTAAAAAAAGTAGTTTTAAACACTGCTGCGAAGGCTACGAAACATTGCGATGAATAAAAAAAAGAATGTAATGAGTCGATCTATTCATCGCAATGCTTCGTTTGAACCATCGCAATGTTTTCTTACGTGACCCAGAAGACACTGTAGAGCGGTTTATGCTGATTTTTTAGTGATATAAAGGTAAAGATGAGCTATTTTGTGCAAACTACAGTTTTGATAAACCACGTTCTGACATCAGTTCATAGATACGATTAGAAATTTCTCCATGCAAATATAGGATCATCCAAAATATTTTTATTAGCTTTATTTTCAAATCACATTAATCGCATATA
>ULYM01060930.1_pt1 | contig 14192 bp, 12 predicted proteins | sample 1962141 | NCBI WGS metagenome assembly ULYM01 (sample SAMEA4835862, study PRJEB28245) | human gut metagenome | biome: gut microbiome; material: fecal sample | place: Denmark | collected 2008
GCAAGCGTCATCGACTGACGAGCGGTCCCTTCGGCATAAAGGTTCATTCTCACAACGAGATAGTTCTCTTCATCCGAAACGTCGGTAAGAGTAAGCCAGAATTGCTCGCAATCCGAATTGCCGGGCGTTGCGGGAGCGGGAAAGAAATCGGTAAAAAACGTACGTTTGGTAGATCCTCTGAGATCGATCGTTTGCGTAAACGTCATCGTTTCTCCGTCGGCAAGCGCAACGACGTATCCCGGAGTGTCCTCGGCTTTATCGCTCGTACCGTAATAACCGTCCGATTTGCTCAAGCCGGTAACGGTCGGAATTTTGACCTTAAAAGAAAACTCTTCATCGTACGTTCGACCTCCGACCTCGGTATAATAACGGAGTCCGTACTTTCCGGTCTGATTGAGGACGAATTTACTTTGTTTCGTTTTTGTTCCGTCCGGATAAGTCACTTCAAACAGAGTTTCCGCATCGGGCGTTTCCGAAATCGTATGCACCGGAACCACGAATTCGCTACCGTATTCGTAATATTCGTTTATAATCGCTTTGTTCGCGTTTTTTGCAGCATAAACGAACGCCGCACCGAAGGCACCGACAATCAAGCAAATCACGCCGAATATCGCCGCCATACATAAAAACTTTCTTTTTTCTCTCATAGATTATTCTCCTCCATAAATTAACTCTCCGAAATTCAACCTTTTTCCGCTCCGAACGTAAGATTTCCGACAAGCCGTTTCTGAAACGCCGTAAATAATATCAGGATAGGCAACAACACGATCATAGAAGCCGTCATTCGCATAGGTACCGTTGCAAGGTCCTGTACGTTAGTCGTAATCATATATTGCAACCCCTGCGATATAGTCGGATGATGCGGTAAATAAACGAGCGGAACCGTATAATCGTTCCAAAAACCGATAAAATTCAGCAGCAGTATCGTACATACGGTAGGCATCACCGTAGGTATGATAACCCGAACCATTATCGTCATATCTCCTGCTCCGTCTATTTTTGCGGATTCGCCCAGAGATTTCGGAATCGATTTGAACGACCCGAGAAAAACAAGGAAGTACACACCGAGGAAATTGCATTTCATAATCCAAAGTCCCCAAATTTGGTCGTAAAGTCCGAAAATCTTTGCCATTCTGATTTCGGACGGCAACGATCCGACTATAGGCAATGTCATAACGATTATGACAACGTAAGGAATTACCTTACTCATCTTATACCGATACCGAGCACAACAATAAGCGACTATACAGGGAGTTACGGTTTGCGTAACGGCACAGCCACCCGCATATAAAAGCGTATTGACAAGCATCTCGCCAACGCCTATATATCTATTACCCACACCTTCAAAAAACACCGTATACTTGAACTGTTTGAATACGATACCGTAATTCCACACCCATTTTTCCGGAAGTCCTACTATATTGAGGCGGAAATCGGTTTGCGACTTAAAAGACGTAATTACCGCCCACCCTATAAGAACCACCATCGACGCGGCGTACAAGGAAAGTATAACGAACAAAATTATGTCGGCGGTCGTGGATCCGCCTTTTCTTCGTGAACTATGTTTTGTCATACCATTCTCCTACTCCGTACTCGGCCCGAACTTTTCCATACATTTACGCACTATAATCGTAAGCGGCAACGAAAAACACGTCGTGATAATTCCGAGTGCCGAAAGATGAGAAAACGCGTCTTTTGAATTTGTGATGGTACTTAATTGCGTTTCTTTAAATAAGTAATAGCCGAGAGTTTGTAATTTCTCGGGAGCATAAGCACCGTAAAACGAAAACAAATTAAACTGATTCGTAAATATACCTGTCGCCGTTGCCACCATAAAAGTCGTAAACGTCGGCCAGATCAACGGTAATGCAACGTACCACAACTCTTTTATACCGACTGCACCGTCAAGATTTGCCGCCTCCACAACTTCGGGCGAAATTGCACTGATTGCGTTAGAGTATATAAGCATCGTATTGCCGAACGAGAACCACACGTTAAAAAACAGCAGACCCCAAAATCGCGTATTTTTGTTCTGCATCACGCCTTCCACTCTGTTTCCTGTGAGCGAAAGTATTATATCCGGTATTGCCCTCTCGGCGAAATACTGATAGATCGTTACAAGTACGAGTGCGGAAAGTATACTCGGAAGAAACAGAAAAACTCTGAAAACAGAACTTCCGAAACGTTTTTTCGCGATATAGAAACTGAAAAGTATACACAGCGGCGTTGTAATAACGATTACAAGCATACTAAGCCCCGCAGACAGCAGTATTTTAGTCGGAACGCCGTCAACGTCGGTGAAAAACATTTTTAACGCTTTGCCGACATTATTGAGTGTCCAATCGGCAAGTTCACCAGACACGGGATCGAATTTTTGGAAACTCATCAAAACGGAGTTGATATTTACGCCTATATAGAACACGCAAAACTGCAAAATCGGAAAAGCCAGCATACACGCGTAAAATATAAAACTTTTATCGATCTTCTTCGATTTCATCTTCTTTTCCTTTACAAACGCCTCTTAAATTAAACCTATCGATAAAAAGATTACACGGGGTTGCCGCTTATACTAACAATCGGGTTTGCCCGCGAGTATTCTACAAGACCGTTAAAGTAGCTCTCGGGTGACACCGAGAAATCCGAAAACGCCGTAATCCAACCACTGTAACTCTTGCCACCAACAATCGATTTCGTCAGATACGTACCGGAAGTATACGACGCTTCGTTTGCCGTATATCCCGCCGCGGTCGAATACGGATATACGACTTCAGCCTTGGTTTTGAGCGACACGAGCGATTTGCCGAATTCCGTCATACTGTCGAGATCTTCTTTTTCCATATCGTAATCGAACGATCGTAATGAGTTGGTTATTTTCGTGTATTCGCGAAGCGATACGTCGGTATGAACGAATTGCAAGAATTCCTTTACAAGCGGCATTTTCCACTCCGCAACGTTAGACTTTATAAAACAAAGCGGAGATAATTCGTCATACTGCGTGTACGGCGCAACCGACGTTGCAGCCGCTTGCACGTGCGCTTCGGTAGGTTTCGGAAGAGGCATCATTTTAAATTTCCGTTTGTCTTTTGAATAATTTGCCTCTCCCATTTTCTGAACCATACGATTAAACGCACCCGTCGCTTCCGCTTCCCACCACGTTCCGTCCATCAGAATTCCCATTTCTTTGGTTTTCGTGTCGTGTCCCGCATTTATAAAATCTTCCTGAGCATCCAGATGCGAGTATCCGCCGTTAAACGACAATGAATTATGGTATTTGTCTGTCATCGTAAGTTTTTCGAGAAACAAATACGCATAATACCAACCTGACTGTTGCGCAAGTTCGTATGCGGACGACGGAACAATGTCTTTTTCGGGTAAGAGCGTAAGCGTTCCGTTACCGTTTGCCGTAGCAAGAATCTTCGACTTTCCGTTAAGTTTATAATTAAGCATCGTTTCCTCAAGCCCCATCGCATCGGACGCAAGCGCAAGTCTCATAAAGTTAAGGTACGAACCGTAAGCGTTTCCGCACCACGTTACCGGGATTACCCCGTCGTCGGCCATTAAATCCAAAAGCGCAAAGAATTCTTCGTAAGTAGCCGGAAGTCCGTCGTCTTCGGCATAATCCACACCGTCGATTACACCCGTTCTCCCGTCCGGTCCGTAAGCAAGTTCTCTGCCTGTTCCCTTTTTAATAAAGTTAGCGTTTGTTCCGGAAGTCCCTTTTTCTATGTAATATCCCATTTCGTCAAACAACTCGACGTTATATATAAAACCAAACTTCGCCGAATAGTGCGGTAACGCGTAATAATGCGTTCCGTCTGATTCCTTAATGCCGTAATACTCTTTCTGTGTACCGGAAAGCTTGTCTTCAATTGACCGATTTTCACCGTATTCGGAAAGTTTTTCGGTTACCACGTCGGTTATATCTGCAAGAACACCTGCCTTCTTCAGGGAATTATAGTATCCGTGTTCGCCGAAAAACACTTCGTCCGTACCCGACAGTATGGTATTCGTCATACTGTTAAACGGAGTCTTCTGCGAATTTACATATACTTGCACACCCTTCTTACCTTCCTCGTAAACGTCGTTCGCATGCGCTTCCTCGAAACGCTTTTTAACCGCGGCAAGCCAATCCGACCCGTATCCGCCCGCAAAATTAAAAACGTAAATCTGCGTTCTGCTCGAATCGATTTCTTCACCGTTGCTGTTGTCGTTGTTGCATGCACAAAGCGCAAACGTTGAAAAAACCATAAGCGATGCAAGTAATATCGTTGCTATTTTTTTAACTCTTTTCATACTCTTCTCCTTCTTTGTATCACCGAAGAATCAATGATTTCTTCTGAATTACACCCTCTTCGCCATCCTCCGAATTCTCGATTTTCGTGCCATTCCTTAGAATTCGGTAGAATAAACGGTCATTACGACAATCAATCTCATTCGTTGCCATTATACCACTTAGAACCACGCCTGACAAGTCCCCAAATACTCACGGCTATTTGTGAACCTCTCCGATTACGCGGGGTTTCTTGTAGCGAGACTATATATGTTTTTTAAGCATTGAATATCGTTTTTTGCTCTAAAATGGTATAAATTACACCTAAAAAGCGAGCATGCTAAACAAAAGTTGTTCTATTCGCTTAATTGTTCGGGTTTTTGCCATAAAACTCCATTTCCGTAAAAATAGGTAAATATTACCTAAAACATTATCGGTGTAATCCAAACATAATATTTCATTTTCTTCTTTGACGTGGACATCGTTAAATCTACGGTTAGTTATAGCAACTCGTTGTTACGCCCGTAATATTTAAGTTTATCAAAATAACTATCATATTCAGATTATAGCAAAAAATCGGCGTCAATTTATTGCCGCCGATTTTTATTCCGGTAGTTGTTCTATGTAGATAACTACATTATTTCATATTTAAAAAATACGACATATAAACGGTTTCAGAGAATTGTTCGTCCCAAAACATTCCTTTAACCATACACTCGTTTACATTCCCGCGCGTAAAAACAAATTTGCACTTGTCTGTGTATGGAACAAACTCCCGATTTAATTTTAGAATATTATTCCCTGCCGGAAAACTTCTTCGTCCCACATCGGGCGGTAATTTTGTTGAGGCAAGATAAGCATCAAACCTATCCATTATCGACACCAACGAATTCCTGTCTCTTGCATAAAGATTTTTATACGCTTTTTTCAGTTGCTTATTATTTAAGTATTGAATATCAGACACAGACAATTCAGACCTTTGCAACTCATACATCTTGTTATCATATAGCAGTAAAATATGAAAAGGCGAAATCGGCATAAAGAAATAAACACCGGCACACTCCACACCTAATCCGTAATTCGGTTGAAATTCATTTCCTATTACAACGGGATCATCGGAAATGATTAGTTCAGTATCTGTTCGGTTCACCAAAAGACATAATTCCAACCCATCCGTATTCAGTTCTCCGTTGATTGCAAAATTTACATTATCAGCCGCTATTTTCTTATATAGATTGTTATCTTCTTGCCAGCAAGTCGAAGCATCTACCTGTAGCCCGCAAACATCACATATTTCCAACATAGTTTTTGTTGTTCCAAGTTGAGCTCTTTTTTGCAGCGCCTTTCGTTCTAAGCCATTGCGTAATAATGAGATTTTTAAGCATACTACCATCTGTTTGCGTAAACTCATTGTTGGAAATGATTCTGTTTATTATTACCGACGCTTCGTTTTCAATCTTTCCTAAACCATTTTCAAGCAATAAATCCGAGCCGTACATATAATCTTCTTGACATTGATTCTTGTACGGGACCGAATTGTTTAATACTTTTTTGTTCGTAACGTCACATAGGTATATGTACCCGTTATCAGAGAAATTCCTAATTATCATCCGAGGTATGTAATGTTGTTTCTTTTTCTGTGGCATAGATTATTCTCCTTAAGCCTTTTAATATTATTATACACTGAAATAAGGAAAACGCACTGCGCCAAAAGAATTTATTCCGCTTTATCTTCTTCCATAATTCTCGTTATTTCCTTCTCCAAAGCCGCCACGAGCATATCCATAACGTTGCTCGGAATCATGGATAAATCCGGTATACCGTTTACTATCACTTCTCTTTCCGTATAAGATTTTGCCATAACAATCCCCCATTATCTTTTTTTAGAGTATAACACAATTCGTGTCTTGTCACGGTCGCACCCGAAAGCCGCTACGGATCAAAACGGATCGGAAAGTTTCATTTAATCTTTTCTATTCGTCTTTCTTTGCGGAAGCCTGTCCGAAAACGTCTTTCCCGTCAAAGACGGTAAATATTACTTAAACCCGTTATTTGAGCTATCCAAACGCAATATTTCCCGTTTCTTCTTTGACGGGATTTTTTGTTTTAAAGAAAACCGTTAAATAAGCCGTTTACGGACTTTTCCGTTTCCGTCGAAAGACGAATTAAACAAAACGTATAGAAAAATATTTTCTCAACTCGACAACTCCTGTCGAGTTTTGTTTCTATACTGCCGCAAAAAGGAGGAGTTTTATGAAGACCGCAGTTATATACGCCCGCTATTCAAGCGACCGTCAGACCGAACAATCGATCGAGGGGCAGCTCCGTGATTGCAACGAATATGCCGCCCGCAACAATATAGTTATCGTTGAAACTTACATCGATCGCGCTATGACGGGAACAAACGACAAACGCACCGAATTCCAACGTATGTTACGCGACAGCGCAAAACGCGCTTGGGATTACGTTCTCGTATATAAAACCGACAGATTCGGGCGAAACAAGTATGAGCTTGCAATGAATAAGCACACGTTGAAGGTAAACGGCATCAGGTTGATTCCGGTAAAAGAAAACATACCCGAAGGTCCCGAGGGCATTATCCTCGAAAGTCTTCTGGAAGGCATGGCTGAATACTATTCCGCCGAACTTTCTCAGAAGGTAAAACGAGGTATGCGCGAGTCCCGCAGTAAAGGCAATTTCACGGGCGGCTACGTTCTGTTCGGTTATAGGGTAAAAGATAAGAAACTTGTGGTTCAGGAGGACGAAGCACAAATCGTAAGGCAGATTTTCGAGGATTGCGCGGCGGGAAAACTCGTTGTAAACATAATAAACGAAATTAGAGAAAAAGGAATCCTCAATCACGGCAGGCCGTTCGCAAGGAATGCGGTTTACAGGATTTTATCTAACGAGAAATACATAGGAATTTACCGTCATAACGGCGAAGCCTTTACGGATATTTATCCCAGAATCGTTTCCGATGAGATCTTCTCTCTCGTGGCGGCAAAACTCAACAGAAATAAATACGGCAAGCACGTACCGAACGTTTATTACCTACTCAGAGACAAACTTTTCTGCGGTTACTGCGGTAAGCCTGTTAACTCCGAAGCGGGAAAGTCCGCCAACGGGGAAACAAAACGATATTATAAATGCACGGAACGTCGTGCAAATAAGCAATGTCCGTGCAAACCCATACGAAAAGAAATAATCGAAAATATAGTTACGGAATCGACTTATAAAGCCCTTTCTTCGCCCGAAAACCTACGGATTATAACAGATAAAATAATGTCGGCAAACAAAAAGCGTTTTGAAGACGATTCGGTTCTGAAAATGCTGTGTTCGGAACTTGCCGCCGTCGAAAAGTCGCTACATAATATCCTTTCGGCTATGGAACAAGGTATTTTCACGGATTCGACTAAAGAACGACTGAAGCAACTCGAAGAAAAGAAAGCCGAGTTGTCGGTTAAGATAGAAACCGAGCGCTCGAAAAACAAATTGCTGCTGAGAGAATCGGACATAATCAAATACATATCGACGGCATTGAAAAAAGATCCGCGGCCTATGGTTGACGCTCTCATACAAAAAGTGATCCTCTACAACGATAAAATACAAATCTTTTATAACTACACAAGACAAACTCCCGACGGTTCCGAAACCCGTCGGGAGTTGTTTTTTACGTTAAATAAGTCGTTCGAGATAACTCGTCATACGTTCGAAAAAATCCACACAAGATTAGATTTTATTATAGAACTGTATGTGTAAATTTTTCGGCATCGGTTTTATCCGAACATTTATCCCTACATTTAATTCTGCTTTTTAGCATCATTTTTAGCATCACTTTTAGCATCATTTTCGTTCATTACATTTTTTTGATGCTAAAACTTACTCTATTCGACTACTTCCCAGTGTCCGACACGTGTTGTTCCGATTCGCCGAACAATTCCATACTCCTTCAATGCTTTGGTAGCGCGTTTAATCGTTGAAACGTCTTTGCCGAGCCTCTTGGCAATTTCGCTTAAAGAAATATCGGAGTTCTCGCGCATAATTTCAACAATATTGTTCTCTGTTTTTGTAAGTTTGGTGGCGTTTTTGGTGGTGTTTTTGGTGGCGTTTTTCCCTAAAAGCGCGTCCTGTTTTACTTTGTCAAGGATATTATACGGTAAGATGCACTGAATAAAGGATGATCCGAAACGATAAGCGTCTTTCCCGTATTTAGATACAATCGTCGGGACTCCTTTACCCGACTGTTCCATATATCCGAGCTGCATAAAGATCTTGGCAAACTCTTCATTTACCGGTTTACTGATCCCATTGAAGAACTCCTCTTTCGTCATACCGTCTTTCAGCAGTCCATAAGAGATAATTTCCACCCTATCATCAAATCCGTAGATCGCAGGCGGGATTTTTTCAACCCATAAATTATGACATACCGCATTAAACCACGCTTCGCGGAATGCTTCCGCATCAAAATACGGCGTATCGACTCGGGTTTTACCTACGATATTTGTTTGAATAATGTTCAGAACGTTCAATGAATAATCGAGCGCATCCTCCATTTGTTTGAAAATACACCCGCAATCAAACTCTTTACGCGATAAAAACTCCGCTTTCGTCACTCCGCTGAAACGAACTACTTTAATCGAAGTGTCGTTCTGATCGGAAACAAGAAATGCAATATAGTTATATTTATCGACATCGTTACGCAAATTGTAATTTTGTTCAAATGTGTTGGCATTAAAATGCAATCCCTTAAAAGTGAGTATTGCTTTAAACTGATTGAACGTCAAGTCTTGGCGCGGGCTTAGCTCCTGCTTTATAGATCTTGTAGGTATTGACAGCTGTGCAATATATCTTTCGTCTATTTGTTCTTCCGTCATACTGCGGCAACTTGTTCCGACGCGGATAAAACACCCCGCGGCACTGCGTCCGTACTTCTTGATATAGTAAAGCGCATTGCCTTTGCCGACTTTTATTTCTATTACGTTTTTACCGTCTACATATTTAGTACCGAGTTCTACAAAAGCCTGCGGATTAGGCAAAATTTGCGTGGTTATAATATCCGCAATGCGTTTTTGCGTGTCGTCAATATTATCTACTCCGATTACAGTTCCGTCGTCTTCTACGCCGATATAAATCACGCCGTCGAAACTGTTCAGAAACGCAACGATTTCTTTAAGCAACGTATCGTTCAATATTCTTTTTAATTCCGTTCTTTCGGTTTCCTGAAAAAGCATTTTCCTTTCTCCTCAACTGAAACTGTTTTCATTATAGCATTTTTTTGAAAGATTTTCAAGAGTAAAAACTACTGCTTTTGACTTATTTTAGGAAAACTCTTATTTTTTATCCGCATAAAAGTGCTGCTGAGGTCTTTCCCGTGCCGCCAAGATGAACCTGAGCTGAACCCGTAAAAAGGTTAAAGTTCGGGTTCATTTTTTTATGCCAAAAATACGGGTTCGAATCACAAGCGAATAGCAATCGGGATTTGAACCCGCGGGTATTACTTATCAAATTTCAATGGGTAGCCATTGCAAAACGTCTGCCCGTTTTTCTATATTAGAGCAAATTTATTTTCCATATTTTATTGCCTTCCGTGGTGGCACGATAGCGTGCAAAAAGACGATATTGAAAACAAAGTCTTTGATGTGTGCTGTAAGCGTGCTTGAAAGCCGTTTTATCCCTGCTATAGTCGATACCGCATACAAGCTCCAACTCGAAGAGCTTGGGTCAAATATTACCGTTATCAACCTATTATTTCCGCTCGCGACAGTCCGATTCGCTGTTTACACTCTTCGGCGGTTATTTTTGTTGATACGTCCGCAAGTTCTTGTTCGAGATTTTCGAGTTTTATTTTCGTAGACATCGTTGTGATGCCTTTGCCTATGGCGTCGAGAAAGTTTTCTATCTGCTTTTCAAGTTGTACCTTTTGTTTGTTCAGTACCGCTCGTACCGACGTGTCGTTCAATCTGTCGTTTTGGCTTTCTATCAATTTATCCGCTATTTGTTCTATCACGTTGTTATGGTTTACCGACAATGTGCGAAGTCGCAAACCCTTGCAAGCAAGTTTGCGACTTTTTTCATTATCAAAAATGACAAAAAAATCAAATAGGCTATTTACATAACGCATTTATTTTGATATAATAAATATAGGTCCGATTCGGACGGTCGCGTTGTTTTTTTGTTGACCGTTGCGGCGAGGGCAGCAGGTTGATTTGCACACTATTTGGACAGTTGAAAATATATATACTATTAGTGAATTGTCAATCTAAGTGCAACACTTAGCAAGAAACAAGTTCAAAATCTATCAAATCATTGTGAACGTAGAACAAAACGTTTTTTGTTCGGCAAGTGTGTAAAATCGTCGGTTTTGTTTGGCGCGGTTGGCGCAATTTCAAACAAAACTTCTTGTATTAAATAAAATGTGAGGTATTATATGCAAAACAAACAAATATTTTTTACGGGTATTCACAAGGCGGAACTTATTGAAAACGAAGTCGGCAAGGTGAAGGAAAACGAAGTTTTTACAAGAATGGAATATACCGTTGTAAGCGGCGGTACGGAAAGAGCTTGCATTTTGGGTATGAACAACACCTCGCAAAAATTCCCCATGTCACTGGGCTATTGCGGCGTGGGATATGTGGAAGAAGTCGGTTCCGCGGTGAAAAAAGTGTCCGTTGGCGATCGCGTTTTGGTATATCATGGATGCCATTCCAAGTACAATATTCGTCCCGAAAGCGGCATAACCAAGGTTGAAAACGACGCTGTTTCATCTCTCAAAGCGGCATTTGTTGTTATTGCTTCCATGGGGCTCGGCGGAGTTAGAAAACTCGAAATCGAGCTTGGAGAAAGCGCAATGGTGATGGGACAGGGGCTTCTCGGAATATTTGCAACGCAATTTTTGAGACTTTCCGGTGCAAATCCTGTAATCGCAGTCGATTTGAACGCTCAAAGACGTGCGCTTGCGTTGAAGCTCGGCGCCGACTATGCACTCGACCCGTCGGAAGAGGACTTTGTTCAAAAGGTGAAGGATATTACAAAGGGCAAAGGCGTAAACGGTTGCGTTGAAGTTACAGGTGCGGCGCAGGCATTGAAACAAGCGTTGGATTGCGCGTCTTGGATGGGCAGAATATCGCTTCTCGGCTGCACGAGAGTGTCCGATTGTGCGATTGACTTTTACAAACAGGTTCACAGACCGGGGATCAAGCTGATAGGCGCGCACAATTTTGTAAGACCGAAGTACGAGTCCTATCCGCATCACTGGACTCACAACGATGACTGCAACGCAATTATTGACATGATTGCCACAAAGCGAATCCAAGTAGAGCCGATTATTTCGCGTATTGAATCGCCCTCGGATGCTCCGCGGATTTACAACGAACTTTGCGACGACAAAAATTTCCCGCTTGGCACGGTATTCGACTGGAGAAACGTTTGACAAAAGCAGGTCAAGTCGACGTGCCCCCCCAACCCCGAACGCGATGCTTATTGCAGGCATCATTGACGAAGATAAAAAGGCAAAAACGACTTCAAAAATCGTCTTACAAAAAAATAAGAAGGTTTGAAATTACAGAAAGGACAAAATCCTGATTCTCGTCCTACACGGGGATTAGAGGTTGTCGGTTGCTAAAACGATAATTTATTTAAGGTGTTGCACGCAAACAAGAATAAAAATCTTGATTTACAAACATAGTTGCAAGCAACAAACAGTCCTTAACAACAAAACAGGCGGATAAATTACAAAAATCTATTCGCCTGTTTTTATGCCGCGTGCGCTTTTAAGCAAGCCGACAGTTTGGCGAGTGTTCCGCAAAACATCGCAAAAGTGCCTTCTTTTGTGCAACATAGTTTTGCAAGGTTACCGTTTTTGAGCCGAAAATATAGTCTGTGCCACGGAAAATCTTCTTAAAATCGTCATACCAGCCGTCGCTAACTACAGGGCGGTGTGTAAAAATAAGCGTTTTTGTAAATTTCATTTGCTTTGCAACCTGCAGTGCGGACAAAGTTTTGCCGAAACGCATTTTTGCATTCCAAAGCATAAGATCGCCCTTTTTGAATTGACTAATCGTTCTTTTGATTGCTTCCGCTTGCTCGAGACGAAATACAATAGGGGATTCATCTTCGGTTACGTCGCCCGGGTTGAGCGACGAACGACCTTCTTTTACGGCTGCAATGGCCTTTTTAACGGTTTCGAGATCTGTTTTGAACCATTCTTTACCGGCATTTTCTATTTTGAATTCGTGACGTTTCACACCGGAACGCAAAAGAACGTTATGCACGACTTTATCGCGAAAAGCCTTGGGCATACCGCCGTTTGAGATGTTTTTTATTGCGAGTTTGTTATAAAGCAATTCGTACTCTATCGAAGCCGTTTTGGTATACTCGTTTATACGATCTTTTGCCGCTTTGTTCAGTTCTTTGCAATTAGGAAACAACTCGGTGGCGGACTTGTCCGTGTGCACCGTTGCGTCACCGATTTTCAATAAATCTTTATGTTGCTCGTCGTTGATACGAAAAACATAAATTAACTTATATTCAAATGTCGATTTAAACTCACTCATTTTCTTCCCCCTTTAAGAAGCGAAATAAATTTTATAGTTTTGCCCGTTTGCCAATCTTTTATTTTACAATAAATTCCGTTATGTTTGTGCGGATTGTTCGTTTTGCAACCTTCACATATTTCCTTGTGCCGTTCTTCACCGAAAAGGGTGTATACCACTTCGTCTACTGCTTTGCAACTGTTGGGAATGACATATTTATGCAACCATTCTCTCAAAAGTATTAAGAATTTCTTTTTTCCGTTCCTTCGCTTTTGGGGACGATAAATTTGTCTCCATCTTACTATCTAAATGAATATCTGCACAGTAAATAAATCTCATAATAACACTCCTCATTAAACACATTATAGCATAAATAAAAGAAATTTCCACATATTCGACAATATTTGACAAATATAATTTTTCAATAGTTTAGTATTGCAAGAAATATTAATTCAGTAAATCTATTATTAACAAAGAGTTCAATCTGAACTTTGTTAGTCCCGCCAAGATGAACCCAACTGAACCCGTAAAAAGGCTTCGGTTGGGTTTTATTTTTGTCAAAAAACACAAGTTCAAATCTCTTTCGGGTAGCAAACGGAATTTGAACCTGCGGGTTTTTAATGGTAAACAAAAAATTTTTATTTAAAATAAGATAAAAAAGAAACCCCTAGAATAAAAGCCCCGGAACGTCAAACTTCTGGGGCTTCTATTGTCTTTTATAGATTCTTAAGCGTTTTCTTTAATATCTCGTTTCTGAAATAGTCGTTGTTTATGTATTCCGAAATCAACGCTAAGAATTCTTTCGTGCTTATAGTCATATTCGGCTGTATATAATCTATTTTAAGGATAGCGTTTAAGCGATTAAGTTTTCCTTGATCCTGTACATAGTTCAACGCGGCACGCATCGTTTTATCTACTTTCGCTGTCGGTACGTTGTACTTCTCGGAAATCACTTTCGTTATGTTTTTCATCACGCCGTTATGTTTCTTATACAAAAGCACGGCTTCTTTCAGATAGTCATATCCTTGCAGCGACGGTCTTATCCCTATCTCCATAAATAACGCCGCTACTATTGTACCGTCGTCGCACTCTGCTCCCGTTTCTGTCATTGTCCCATCTCCTTTTGTTTTATTTTTCGGCTATATTATACTCCTTTCATTAAAATAAATCAACCGATTTTACATTCGTATAATAAATTTATTTGCTTTTTTTGAATACACATCTCTTGTGGCAACTAAAATATCCGCTTTTGAACAATATTCGGTGCAGTATGTAGATAATAAATCTCCCGCAAGGGATTTTCCTTGCGGGAGATTTCACATTTCTTCGATTGTTTTTGTTTATGTATTATTTCAGATTATTAAGATTTTGCACAAGCACTTCGTTTCTGA
>ULYM01048977.1_pt1 | contig 14168 bp, 9 predicted proteins | sample 1962141 | NCBI WGS metagenome assembly ULYM01 (sample SAMEA4835862, study PRJEB28245) | human gut metagenome | biome: gut microbiome; material: fecal sample | place: Denmark | collected 2008
GCATCCGTTCCATGACAAGGCGCATGGGCGAATTCACGCCGACTAAGCTGAAAAAAGGCGATGTCGAGCTGGATGTGGCGGAGCAAGAACTTTCCTGCACCAGTTCCGTCCGCCTGTCGAGCAAGGAAACGAAGCTCCTTTCTTACCTTATGATGAACGAAGGGAAAACTATTTCTACCGACGAGCTTTTCCGCTATGTCTGGAGTGATGAAGCGGACATGGATATCGGCATCGTCTGGATGTATATTTCCTACCTCAGAGAAAAAATCGAGGCCGTTCATGGAAATATACGGATAGCAGGAGAGAAAAACGGCGATTTCCACCTCCAGATCGTCTCCCGCTGATTGACATACAGAAACAGAAGGTACTCCTATGGATATGATACGCAGGCTCCACCGCAAATTTATATGGATGGCCACCGCCTCCGTCGTGGCTATCATCGTCCTTGCCGTCGGACTGATCAATGGCTCCCTTTACGTCAGGGTGCACCATGAAATATCGTCCATCACCGACATCATTTCGCAGAACGGCGGCACTATCCCATCCGACCTCGCGCCGCAGGAGAAAGGACTCTTCGAATTCGGGAACTGGGCGGAAGAAACACCTGAATTCTCCTATCAGGCGAGATATTTCTCCATTCTCTTTGACGCGAACAAAAAGGAAGCGAAAGTCATTAACGTCAACCACATCGCCGCATTCAACGCCAAAGAAGCCTTCAACCTCGCCATACGGGTTCTCCAGATAGGGAAATCGGAAGATTTCTTCCTTAAAGACAGGGCCTATTATAACTATAAAATCACACAGACCGCCAGCGGTGACACCCTTGTTGTCTTTTTCGACTGTACCCGGGACGTCCTCGCCCTCTCCTCTATATTCAGCTACTCCGTGGCGCTCGGTCTCTTCTGCATCGTCCTCTTCTTCCTCATCATCACCTTTCTTTCCAGCAAGGCCATCAAGCCCTTCGTGAGAAATATGGAAAACCAGAAACGGTTCATCACAAACGCCAGCCACGAGCTGAAAACACCGGTGGCGATCATTTCGGCGAATACGGAAGCGCTCGAACTCGTCAGCGGAAAGAGCGAATGGACAGGGAATATTATCAAACAGACGAAACGCCTGACGAACCTTATCAACGACCTTGTTGCCCTCGCCCGGGTCGGGGAAATAGAAAAAGAAAACATGAAACTGGAAGACGTGGATATTTCCCAAGCTACGGAAACCATCGCAGGCGACTTCCAACAGGTGGCGGCTGAACAGGGGAAGACGCTCGAAACCCGTATACCACCCGGCGCCCACGTCCGGACAGAAGAAAAACTCTTCGGACAGATCCTCGGCATCCTTCTGGATAACGCTGTGAAATACTGCGACGAAAAAGGACGCGTGCAAGTGGAAGTCACGACAGAGAAAAAAGAAAAAGGTTTTGCGATAATAATCTCCAATGACTTTGCAGAAGGAGAAGATATAGACTACACGAAATTCTTCGAACGCTTCTACCGCCACGACATCTCCCACAGCAGCCAGATCAAAGGATACGGCGTAGGCCTCTCTATGGTTGCCGACATCGTGAAGCTCCTCGACGGAACCATAGACGTATCATGGAAAGAAGGACGCATTTCCTTTCGCCTTTGCTTCTGAAACAGAAAACGGCACTGAGAGAAACAGTGCCGTTTTTGAGTAAAGGATTGTGGAGTGTTTTGGGGAATGCAATAAAAATGAGGCGTAGCTTAATAATGACAGATTCAATGATCATAATAGAAAATAGCAGCTCGGATAAGCTATGAGTGGATTTGCCCCGATAATGGGTATTCAGGGCTTTGGAATCTAAATAGAGAAACCCTAAAGATTAACTATAAAATTTACACAGATGCTGTCAACGGATACCTTTTATCTGATTTAACAAGTGAACAATTGTCCTGCAAATATGTAAGTGAAGCGGATGTGCTAAATGTTGTGTTGTTCAATAAACGTGCAAAATAGTGGCGTGAGGAAAATCCGGATCTGAAAGAAAAATGAGGGCTTGTGCAAATCTAAATGAGTTATTGGTCCTTGCGAATATGGAAAGCTGTAATGCAGTTTTAATTGGTAAAAAGATTGATTGGAAAGAGCGAATGGTCGTGCTTAGAAAATTGGCAAGAACCTAATTATTTTCTTTGGAGAATTTGAATACTGAAGGAATGAAAAAGTTGAAGGTTTTGGATAATGAAAAGTAAGGATGATCAAAATATTCATGAAGCTGAGCTATAGAAAAATCAGTACGGCAAATGTATCCATATTAAGAACATCTTGTGGTTGCTGTTTATTTTTATCATGGTGTACAATGTAGACAACTGCTGGATAAGCAGCTTAGAAAACTTAATGAATGATTATAATTATCTGCCGCATAGGCAGTTTGAATTTCATAAAAGATTATTTCCATGTCAAATAAATTCCACTTAATAAATAATTATATTTGACATGGTTTTACTTAAGGGGTAAAATGAGAAAAGCAATAACAAAGAAATTAGTAGATTGCTGTCGATCAGAAATGGATGGATGGTGTTAAATTATCTTTATTACTGTAAGGTATTGATGAATATTGCAAAAGAGAACGTATCTGTATTGCAGTAAAAATTCTGCAGGAAAGAATGTGGTGAGGGCTATGATAGAGGATATTGTCAAGTCGGATTTGAAAACGATTCTTCATTCTAAACGGGCGAATCTGTATTATCTTGAAAAGTGCAGGATCATGCAGAAGGATGGACGTATTGTTTATTTGACGGAGACGAAAAAAGAGAACTTGTTTTGGAATATTCCGATTGCCAACACAACAGTAATTCTTTTGGGCAGCGGTACTTCTGTGACACAGGCGGCAATGCGGCTGCTCAGCGGCGCCGGTGTACTTGTTGGTTTCTGCGGTGGTGGGGCTACACCGTTATTTGCCGGTACGGAGGTGGAGTGGCTGAATCCGCAAAGTGAGTACAGGCCGACAGAATATGTGCAGGGGTGGCTGTCTTTTTGGTTTGATGAAAAGAAACGTCTTGCTGTGGCAAAGGAGTTCCAGAAAAACCGTATCCGTTTTCTGCAGACAGTCTGGGATAAAGACAATGAATTGGCCGATGAAGGTTTTTTTACCGATGATGCTTTGACAGAAGAAGCGATTTCCGTTTTTAAGAGCCGCATGGAAATAGCGGGGGATGTGACCCATGTATTGGCGGCGGAGGCGGAATTCACAAAAAAGCTCTACAGGTACGCGGCACAGAATACGGAAACAGTCGATTTCACGAGGGAGCGTAATTCTGACCAGCCTGCAAACAGGCTTCTGGATCATGGGAATTATTTGGCGTACGGACTGGCGGCAACGACTCTCTGGGTACTTGGTATTCCCCACGGCTTCGCGGTGATGCATGGTAAGACAAGACGAGGCGCTCTTGTTTTTGATGTAGCGGATTTGATCAAGGATGCCATTGTCCTGCCATGGAGCTTTATCTGTGCCATGAGAGGGCAGAGAGACAGAGAATTCAGACAGATCTGCTTACAGAAGTTTACCGAACATAAGGCGCTGGATTTTATGTTTGATGAAGTGAAACGGTGCAGCAGACTATATGCGGGCGGTGAACGGTCATGATGGTCATATTTACGAGCAGGAGCGAGAAGAAGGCTATTTATACGGTGCGGAGGATTCTGGATAGTTTTGCAGACAGAATTGGGAATGATACGTGGAAAACGGTCATTACGCAAGAGGGATTGCTGACGGTGCAGGCGCTTTTGCGACGGACTGCTACCAAAAGTACAGCAGTGGCGTGTCATTGGATCCGGTCACGGAGCCATAGCGAGCTGGTCTGGATTGTAGGGAAGCGGGACATGTTTAATGAGGAAGGCATCGTGCCTGTCCACTCCACACAAAAGGAAATCCTTCACCATGAGTGGGAAAACGATTGGCAGTATCTGCCGTTGATAAAAGCGCTGGCAGCGGTGGCGGCACTCTTCCATGACTGGGGAAAGGCATCAGCGTTATTTCAGGAAAAACTGGATAAAGGGACATTGAAAATGGATCCCTTCCGTCATGAATGGGTATCTTGCAAGCTTCTTGAAGCGCTTGTTTTTGCCGCAGGTGCGGAGGAAGACGACAGAAAATGGCTGAAAGTACTGGCCGAAGGAACGATAAAGACAGAGGATATAGAAAAGAATCTGCAAATTGACGAAAAAGGAAACGGGCAGGCAGATATGAAAAAGCTGGATGCAGCACATTTGCCGCCGATTGCAAAGTTTCTGATGTGGTTGATCCTGTCTCATCACAGGCTGCCGTCTATGGATAAGAATGGCTGGGTGAATGTAGAGAAAAAAAGTTTCCACAGTATGTTCTTCAGTCTAGACGCGTCCTGGGGATATGAGAGTGAAGCGGAGGAGACTATTATGTGCTGCAGGAGCTGCTTTGTATTTTCGAAAGGACTCCTGCTGGAGAATGCGGCAGCCTGGCGGAAGGCTATAAAAAAGTGGTGCGGCCGGTTATTAAATGATTATGACAGACTGATGGATATTATGGGAGAGGAGACATACAAACCATCTTTCAGGGCTATCGCCCACTATACGAGATTGTCTCTTATGCTGGCGGATCATTATGTTTCTTCCCTGCCTGAGGAAACAGATAAGGGCCGATGGACAAAAAATGATTTATGGGCGAATACAGACGGTAAGACCGGAAAGAAAAAGCAGTTTCTGGAGGAACATTTGGTCAGGGTTTGTGAACAGGCAACTCACATTGTCCACAGACTTCCTTATTTCAGTGATCAGATGGAGAGCGTCTATGATGTAAAGGCGTTGACAAAGAAAAGCCCGGCAGTTTTCAGATGGCAGGATACAGTTGTCGAGAAAATCAGAGCATTCCGGGAGAAGAATGGGGATGGTGCCAGGTATTTTATAGTCAATATGGCAAGCACCGGCTGCGGCAAAACGTTTGCCAATGCAAAGATCATGCAGGCTGTATCGATGGACGGAAAATCGCTCCGGTATATCCTTGCCCTCGGCCTCCGTACGTTGACGCTGCAGACCGGTGATGAATACAGGGAACGGATACATTTGGACAGAAATGATCTGGCCGTCCTTATCGGTTCCAGTGCTGTAACCAAATTGCATGAGGAAAATAAGGAAGCAGATAAAGGTAAAGAGAAAAAGGGAAATAGAAAGGGGTATTTATCGGAAGAGCCGCTGCTGCCCGAAGAATTGGAGTATGTGGATACGGAAAATGAGGAGCAGTCCCGGTTTCTGGATATCTTCTTCAATAAGACAGATAAAAAAGGAGTGGCGGTAAATGAAAAGACGTCAAAAAAGAATAAAGCCTTTCTATACAAGCCTGTCCTTGCGGCGACTATCGACCATATGATGGGGGCTGTGGAGACGACACGGGGAGGAAGGTATATTTTGCCTTCATTGCGGCTGATGTCATCGGATCTGGTGATTGATGAAATTGATGATTTCAATTCCAAGGATCTCATCGCCATAGCAAGGCTTGTCCATTTGGCAGGATTGTGCGGAAGAAATGTGGCGATCTCTTCAGCGACGATACCGCCTGATCTGGCGGAAGGACTGTACAGGGCATATCAGGCGGGACTGAAAAGTTACAATTCCTTCTTTACGGGGAAAAAACAGTGTGCTCTTGTGCTTTGTGATGAGTTCAGGACAGATGTGGAACCGATGGACAGCGGGGATGATTCGGCTTATCGAAAGATTCATGATCGATTTATCCGTAAACGAGTGGAAAATCTGGGGAAAGAGCCGGTAAAGCGTAAGGGATATATACAGCCCTGCGGAGCGGAATATAATGACACTGACGCCACAAAAGAGACTTCCTATTTTGAAAATATAAGAGAAGCCATAGAAAAACTGCATGAAAATCACCATGTTATTGATAAGAAAACAAAGAAGAGGGTTTCTTTCGGCGTGGTTCGTGTGGCAAATATCACTCCCTGTGTGAAAGTCAGCCTGTACCTCATGAAATGCGGGTGGAGCAAGGGAACAACCGTCCGAGTGATGACTTACCACAGCAGGCAGATCCTTCTTCTCCGCCATGAGCAGGAGCAGTATCTGGACAAGGTGCTCACAAGGAAAAAGCAGTCTGCCACAGTGGATTTTGAGGATGAAACCGTGCGAAAGCATTTGGACAGAACACCGGAGGAGAATGTCATATTTATCCTTGTAGCAACACCGGTGGAGGAAGTCGGCCGTGACCATGACTTCGATTGGGCAGTGGTAGAGCCGTCGTCGTACCGATCCATCATACAGCTTGCCGGTCGTGTCCTCCGTCATCGCCAGCCGATTTCAGGGACACTTGAGAAAAAGAATATGGCAATCATGGCATATAATCTGAAAGCCTGGCAGGGAAAAGAGCCGGCTTACAGCAAACCCGGGTATGAAACTAAAAAACGGAAATTGAACAGTTATAACATGCATGATCTTGTGGATGAAGAGGAGTTGGGCAGAAGGATTGATGCGGTACCGAGGATTTTAAAACCGGAAATGTTGGATAAGGAGCAATTCTGTCCGGATGATAAAAAATATTTCGCAAAACTCTCTGATTTGGAACATGCAAGCATGATGGACTTCAACTGCAAGGAAGATTGCGGGCCGCAATGTATGCACGGATGGATGGAAGAATACTGGTGGATGACGGCACTTCCGCAAGGCTGCAGCCGCTTTCGTGAAAGCTATGGGGAAGAACTTAAAGCTTGCGCAGTTTATGAGGAGGGGGAACGAAAATTCTTTTCCTATGATAAAATTGAGGAGGATGATGATTTATTTGGAGATGATGAAGCCCGAGGATTTATTGATGTTTCCGATTATGATGGAATGACAGAGCAAATGAAGAGACGGCTGTGGCTTGTCCGTGATTATGAAACAGTACTGAAACGGCATATATCCGATACGAAAAAAGAATCGGAAGAAATACAAATAGCCGCCATTTCACGGAAGTATGGAGAAATTACCATACCAGACAGGGAATCAGATATAGTAGAAAATTGGAAATATGATGATCAGCTGGGTATGTTCAAGTTGTCAGAAGACAGATAGGAGGGATGATTTTGGGAATATTAAGGGAATATATAGAGAAGCAGGCGAAAAAGAAAAAGAAAACATCAGCGGAATGGTTTGCAGGTATGCTTGATTCATTATCTGAGTGCCGGTTTACAACACATGTAGGCAAGTTTACAGATCCCGATTCAAAAATTTATTTCTATTGTGACAAAGATGATAACTGCTCAGGATATGTGATAACCGGTAATGTTGATGTTGAATTGGATTTCGCTGTATCAGCCAACTTTATCACTCCAGCTCTTTTTTTGCTTCAGATATTAGAAGACGGGGAAACACTTTTAAAACATATACAAGAAAAAGATGAAAATATAAAAGCAGAATTTGCGGAGCTTGGGATAAATACTCTTGCACCCTTATATCAGGCAGTAGAGAGAATAAATAAGGTGGAAGGGTTACAAAAAAGTGAATCCCATTTAAGGCAGGTATATTTTCCTGTTGGTGATGGTTATCACCTATTGACGGTTTTTCCGGCATCTGGGCTATTATTAACGGCAAGACGGCGTGTGGATCGTATAAACGGATATAGCAGGCTTTGTCATGATTCAAAGAGCAATGAATATGGGAAAAGCTGTAGCTGCATATTCGATATGGCAAGCATTAATTTCGGCAGTGGGAAACCGCAAAATATCAGTGCAGGAATTCAGTCTTATTATGGGGAAGCGTATCTGCTTGAGTCATTACCACCCGTATTGGGAAATAAAGGGGTTCATCTGACAAGATATAATTTTTTGGAGGAAAATGTTTCTTATAAGGATTATGTAGCTACCTTTCAAAGATTGCATAAGTTGTTTAAACAAGATCGCAAGAATCAGCAAATTCAGGAAGTTATTAAAAATGGAATTAAAGATGTAATTGATGTAATCATGGTATCCTGTCATCAAATTCGTGAACAAGAAGCCGGTTGGAGTGATGATGAATGTTGTAGGAATCTTCCTGTATTTCAGAAAATATGGCTGGATGAAGCATATCGGGATAAGCGGGAATCAGAATCATGGAGAGAAGAAGTAGGACGATATTTTGCAAGATGGTTTGTTTATAAATACAAGAAAATTATAAAAGGAGAGAGGGTGTCATTTGGAGAAGAGGAATTCAGATATTTGAAATGGGAGATGATAAAAGTACTGGAAGAGGAGGTGAGATATAACTTATGAAAAATTATTTGTTGATATCCCGTGTCAGTGTACATAATGCGAATGCCATGAGCAGTATTTTCACGATTGGCGTGCCGGCGATGACGGCGTGGCTTGGCACCATGCATGCCCTTGATAGGAAATTGGGGGAGAGGTATGCTCAGTCCTTAAGCGGTATACGGCTTACCAAAATGGCAGTTTCATATCATAAAACATCATTGCAAACCATTCGTAAAAATAGGATGGAATATATAGTGATGACAGCTAATCCACTTGTAATAGACAAAAAGAAATCAAATAAAGATAATTACATTTTTAAAAGAGCACCTTTATTAGAAGAACCAAGAATTCACCTGCTGGTATCCCTCCTGATAGAAGTCGAAGGGGTGGATGGGAATAACATGGAATTATTGGAACAGGCAGTAAAGGAAATATTGCCCCAGATGAAAATGGCAGGGGGCGACATACTGGACGCTGGGAAAATCCAAGTCATGTGCATTAACGAAGAGGATTCTATATCAGTTAGGAAAGTAATTTTCACCCTTATGCCCGGTTATATACCTATTGAGCGCAGGGATCTCATGGAAGCGAAAGAGCTGGAGGGGAAAGACAGTCTGGACAGGCTGCTTCACTATCTGAAAGTACATCAGACAGCAGAAAAAGATGAATCCGGGAAGGTAACAGACTGGAAATATGAAAAGGCGGCGGCCGGATGGATTGCGCCGCTTGCTGTAGGATTTAAAGGATTGTCTCCGCTGGGGAAAGTGAAAAATCAGCGGGATCCGGATACGCCTCATCGATTTGCAGAAAGCATAGTCACCCTTGGTGAATTTAAGATGGCTCATCGGTTCCGTGACATAGAGGACATGATGTGGCACTATGCCTATGAAGAAACCAATCAATTATATCTTTGTAAAAATCGGGAATGATCAGGAGGAAATGAAAATGGCGAAAAAAGAATCAAATCTGGCATCTGTACTTTCTTTTGAAAAGAAACTTGTTTTATCGGATGGTTATATGTATGGAACAACTTGGGAAAAAAGAAATGAAACAGCCCGTCCCATTATGCTGGTAGAAAAATCTGTAAGGGGAACCATTTCCAACCGATTGAAGGATAGTGTAAAAAATGATCCTATGAAATTGAATGCGGAAGTAGAAAAAGCAAATCTGCAGACCGTAGACAGCGCTTCTATTTCTCTAAACGATGACACATTGAAATTGTCCTTTACAATCAAAGTCCTTTCCGGTGTAGAGCATCCTTCTGCATGTAATAACGAAACTCATCATAAAAAGATAGAAGAAATAGGAAAGAAATTTATTGAGCAGAACGGATTTAAAGAACTGTCAGCCCGCTATGCGATGAATATAGCCAATGGCCGCTTCCTTTGGAGAAATCGTGTGGGGGCGGAAAAAGCGGAGGTTATTGTATCTATAAAAGAAGAAAATAAAAAATGGATATTTAATATCTATGATTTCAGCTTGAAGGATTTCGATAAAAATCGTGAAAAAGTGGAAGAATTTGCATCTTTTATTGCCGAAGCTCTCTGTGGAAAGAGGTCATCCCTTCTGATCACAGTGGAAGCCTTCGCACTTATGGGAAAAGGACAGGAAATTTATCCCAGCGAAGAACTGATTCTTGATAAAGGAAAAGGCAAGAAGAGCAAGGTTCTTTACCATGTGGACGGTACGGCCGCTATGCACTCACAGAAACTCAGCAATGCCATCAGAACCGTCGACACTTGGTATCCCCAGGAAGAGGGGAGACGGATACCGATTGCCATTGAACCCTATGGTGCGGTCACCACTCTTGGGAAAGCCTACCGCACTCCAAAAGAGAAAAAAGATTTTTATACCCTGTTTGATCAGTGGTCAACCGGCAGTGAACCGGACGATGAAAATGACAAAAATTATGTCATGGCTGTTCTCGTCCGCGGCGGTGTTTTTGGTCAGAGCGAAAAGGAATAAGCCATGGAATACTATCAGGAAATCACCTTGCTCCCCTGTGCGGAAGTATCGCTTGCCTTCCTTTGGACCAAAGTGTTTACCCAGATCCATATTGCTTTTGCAGATGAAAAAAATAAAAGCGGACATAACCCCTATGCCGTTTCATTTCCCGAATACGAAGAAAAAGGTTTGGGAGAGAAAATACGTATATTTGCGGGAGAAAAGGAACTGGAAATGCTTAATCTGTCCCGGGTACTGGGGCGTCTCTTTGATTATGTGCACTGTACAAGCATAAGAAGAGTACCGGAGCGCAAGCTGCGGGGGTATGCCGTGTATAGCAGGTACCAGCCGGAAGGTTCAATCCGGGTGAAAGCGAAACGCTATGCAAAAAGACATCCGGGAGTAACGATCGAAGAGGCTGCCCGGCTTCTGCAAGGAAAGAGAAAATCTGTCAGACTGCCGTACATACAGATGAAAAGCTTTTCCCGCGGAGGAACATTTAGCCTTTTTATAAAAAAGCGGGTAGAAGAAGAATCTGCCTTGACAGAATGCGGAACCTATGGTTTAAGTAATAACAGAACCGTTCCGGAATTTTAACCCAAATTTTTACGGCGTTTGAAAAATGCGATTAAATCAATATATTTTAAAGCAGGAATAAATTTGGGTCAAAGTGGGAAAAAGATGTATAAGCGCACGTGCTGTCGGCTTCTTTTTCCGCTCCAGCATCGTTAACTGCCGCATAGGTAGTTTAGAAAACGAATCCCCGGCTGTTCAGAAAATCGTTTTGGTTAACTGCCGCATAGGTAGTTTAGAAAACTTGCTACGCTAACCCAAGTGCTTTTTTCTGGTTAACTGCCGCATAGGTAGTTTAGAAAGTGCCGCGTTGGTCGCGGAGCTATTCTATTGAGTTAACTGCCGCATAGGTAGTTTAGAAAGCGCAAACGGCTACGAAAAAGAATCCGTCAGCGTTAACTGCCGCATAGGTAGTTTAGAAATTTTCGTAATATTCAATGCGGATATTTACTTTGTTAACTGCCGCATAGGTAGTTTAGAAATGAATACGGGCTTCCGAAGTATTATCTTGTGAGTTAACTGCCGCATAGGTAGTTTAGAAACCTGCTGCGGCTTTATGTGCACCGGCTACTGTAGTTAACTGCCGCATAGGTAGTTTAGAAACATTATGTCTACACAAAAGAACGGGCGGTTAAGTTAACTGCCGCATAGGTAGTTTAGAAAAAGAGTTAGTCTGGAGAACCGCGAAAGAAAACGTTAACTGCCGCATAGGTAGTTTAGAAAGGTAAAGAAATCGATGATCGGTGAAACTGTTCGTTAACTGCCGCATAGGTAGTTTAGAAATGGAGTATCAGCTATACAGGCTTGCTTGTAATGTTAACTGCCGCATAGGTAGTTTAGAAATCGTCCGGCTCGCCAACCGGTATTTCAATTGGGTTAACTGCCGCATAGGTAGTTTAGAAATTTGGAGTTATGATGTCCAGAAAAGAGTATTTCGTTAACTGCCGCATAGGTAGTTTAGAAAAATGCAGGCTAAAACGCAAACAACGCAGCAATGTTAACTGCCGCATAGGTAGTTTAGAAATGAACCCTCTTGTAATCATGTCACCGTATCTGGTTAACTGCCGCATAGGTAGTTTAGAAAGTACAAAAAGGAAATGCCAGGCGGGCAAAAGAGTTAACTGCCGCATAGGTAGTTTAGAAAACAACAGAAAAGTGTACGTCCACTTATTATTCTGTTAACTGCCGCATAGGTAGTTTAGAAAACCAAGAGAAATCCCAGTTCCGATTCCTCCCCGTTAACTGCCGCATAGGTAGTTTAGAAAATCCAGTGATAACCGCCATGATGAAGGAAGATGTTAACTGCCGCATAGGTAGTTTAGAAATCTTCGATGTCATGGAGTGTCTGCCCGTCTTTGTTAACTGCCGCATAGGTAGTTTAGAAAAATACAGATCTTGTTAATGATACGAACCTTGCGTTAACTGCCGCATAGGTAGTTTAGAAATTATGCAAGCGTCAGCTCGCCATATACTGCTGGTTAACTGCCGCATAGGTAGTTTAGAAATCAATTTGTGAATTTATGGCTCCCTTGTCAATGTTAACTGCCGCATAGGTAGTTTAGAAAGGCAGCCCCATTCGGCACATCGCGGAGTCTTTGTTAACTGCCGCATAGGTAGTTTAGAAAAATCAATCAGTCGTGACATTTCATCTGTGTTGGTTAACTGCCGCATAGGTAGTTTAGAAATGCTCCACATCTTCAACCAAAAATGCATTGATGTTAACTGCCGCATAGGCAGCTTAGAAACTAACGCATTCGCTAAATCTTTTTGACTATCTGTTAACTGCCGCATAGGCAGCTTAGAAATGTTGAGTTTAGTAACAGAGTTAACAGCTATGGTTAACTGCCGCATAGGCAGCTTAGAAAGGTATAACTTTTTTATCGCCGTCGTACACAGCGTTAACTGCCGCATAGGCAGCTTAGAAAACAGAAAGAAATGCCGGTATTTTTTATGGATAGTTAACTGCCGCATAGGCAGCTTAGAAAGTGAATAATAGCCCCCGGCAAGAATACTTTATGTTAACTGCCGCATAGGCAGCTTAGAAAGCCTTTATTGCTTCTTCTTTGCTGGGATATGTGTTAACTGCCGCATAGGCAGCTTAGAAAAGTGAGGCTAAACGAAAGAGGCTAGATGAAATGTTAACTGCCGCATAGGTAGTTTAGAAAAAAAGCCTGATCACGTAGAAGCTGCGTGTGCCGTTAACTGCCGCATAGGTAGTTTAGAAAGTCCGCAAGCTGCCTGTAACGGTTATATGCGGGTTAACTGCCGCATAGGTAGTTTAGAAAGTTATGTGGTTCGGCATCGGTGACAGCGGCTAGTTAACTGCCGCATAGGCAGCTTAGAAATTTGACTTTCCTGTTATCTTTTTCTACAATGCTGACAGGTGAAAAGTCTTAGAATTCTTGCCCTTTATCTGGCGGGGAGGCTAAGGCTTCTTTACATTAACTGCTATATAAAGTGGCGCGATTGTTCAGTTTTTAATGAAGAAGATTTATTTACAGAATGAACCAATTTCGTGATTTGCATCTTAAATCACATTTGACTATTGCATTTCTTTTTACTTACAATAATAAGAAAGGAAGAGAGTGGTAATAGAGAGGCGCTATGGGAAATACAGCTTTCGGACGGATGGGTGAGGATCGGGCTTGTTTGTACCTGGAAGAGAAGGGGATGGTTTTGGTTACCCGGAATTTCAGGTGTAAACATGGAGAAATCGATCTCATCATGAAGGACGGAAGCGTTTTTGTATTTATCGAGGTGAAGACCCGGCGGAGCCGTTTGTATGGGGAGCCGATTGAATCGGTGACTATGTATAAGCAGCGGCATATCCGTTATACGGCGGAGGTATTTCTTTTAGCGCGGCATTTGCATGATGTCCGGATTCGTTTTGATGTGGTGGAAGTCATGATGGCGCCGGGGCGTGCGGTGCGGTTGCGTCATACAAGGAATGCGTTCTGAGAGAGGGAGATGCCATGTTTGCGCAGGTGTTTGGGACATGTACGTTTGGGTTAAATGGTCATGTGATTACTGTGGAGGTGGATATCAGCCGTGCGTCACCGGCTTTTGATATTGTCGGGCTGCCTGCGGTTTCTGTGAAGGAGTCGAAGGAGCGTGTCCAGTCGGCGATACGGAATTCTGGATATTTTTTTCCTATCGAAAAGGTGACGGTGAATCTGGCGCCTGCGGATTTGAAGAAAGATGGTTCCTGTCTTGATCTGCCGATTGCCATGGGGGTGCTGGCGGCAAGCGGGGTGATTCCGAAGGAGGTTCTTGCATCGGTGATGTTCATCGGGGAGCTTTCTTTGCAGGGGGAAATACGTTCGGTGCCCGGTGTGCTTTCCATGGTTCTTGCCGGACGGGAAGCGGGGATTTCTACTTTTTTCATGAGTCCTGCAGTTGCCGGGGAGGCTCTTCTTTGTGAAAATGTGACTGTGTACGCGCCAAAGACGCTTG
>ULYM01054731.1_pt1 | contig 14130 bp, 9 predicted proteins | sample 1962141 | NCBI WGS metagenome assembly ULYM01 (sample SAMEA4835862, study PRJEB28245) | human gut metagenome | biome: gut microbiome; material: fecal sample | place: Denmark | collected 2008
ACTGGATAAGCCGAATGGGCAAGACAAGCAGCGAGAAAGACGGCAACAAGCAAGCCATCATCACGGTGGAAGAGAGCGAAGCCATCAGCCACAACATAAGCTTGATGTCGAGCCAAGGAGGTTATAAAATCAGCCTGATCTGGTTGCCCGAGCGCATGAACATACAATGCGCCAACAAGATGCTGAAGCTCTTGGAGGAACCACCAAGACAAACCCTTTTCCTCCTGGTAAGCGAACAGCCCGAGCTGTTGCTCGAAACCATCAGAAGCCGTACCCAGCGTATCGACTTCAAGAAGATAGCTACTCAGGAACTTGAGCTGGCACTCATTGAGCGACGGGGACTCGACAGGGACACAGCACACCGCATGGCAAGAATTGCCAATGGCAACTGGAACAAGGCGCTGGAGGAACTCAATGCAGGAAACGAAAACCAGCAGTTCCTCGACCTCTTTATCATGCTGATGCGACTGGCGTACATGCGCAAGATACACGACCTGAAGAAATGGTGCGACATCGTGGCGGCATTCAACCGCGAAAAGCAGAAGCGCATGCTCGACTACTTCACCCACATGCTCAGAGAGAGTTTTATGTACAACTTCCATCAGGAAGAACTCGTCTATATGACACAGGAAGAGGAAAACTTCGCCAAGAACTTCGCCCGCTTCATCAACGAGGCCAACATTATCGATATTTTCCACCTTTTCGATGAATGCAAGGCGATGATCAACCAGAATGCCAATGCCAAGATTATCTTCTTCGACATGGTACTGAACGTCATCGTTATGCTCATCAGAAAATAAGAGGAAATAAAACAAAAAAGCAACAAAAAAGCAATAAAAGGCGCAAGCCTTACCAATATATACAAACATAAACTATATACATTATAATAATTAGATCATCGTGGATTACAAGAATATGAAATTCAGAATGTTCAATGGTTGCGACCGAGGACTCTGCAGATGTGCAGTAGGCCGACAGGACCGACAGTTGAACACATACGACTGGCTTGCCGACGTACCTGGCAATGCCGAGAGCACAGACCTCGTGGAGGTGCAATTCAAGAACACACGCAAGGGGTACTACCACAACGTGAACAACCTGGACTTGAAGAAGGGCGACGTTGTAGCCGTAGAGGCCAATCCAGGACACGATATTGGCGTGGTGACACTGACAGGAAGACTGGTGAAACTTCAAATCAAGAAAGCCAACCTCCGTTCTGCCGACGACATCAAGCGTATCTACCGCATAGCCAAGCCCGTGGACTTCGAGAAATGGGACGAGGCAAAGAGCCGTGAGCACGGAACCATGATTCAGAGCCGACAGATAGCCAAAGACTTGGGACTGAAGATGAAGATTGGCGATGTGGAGTATCAGGGTGACGGCAACAAGGCTATCTTCTATTACATCGCCGACGAGCGTGTAGACTTCCGACAGCTGATCAAGGTGTTGGCGGATACTTTCCATGTACGTATAGAGATGAAACAGATTGGTGCGCGACAGGAAGCCGGACGCATAGGCGGAACAGGACCTTGCGGACGAGAACTCTGCTGCGCTACCTGGATGAAGAACTTTGTCAGCGTAGGCACCAATGCCGCACGTTTCCAGGACATCTCACTCAACCCACAGAAGTTGGCAGGTATGTGTGCCAAACTGAAATGCTGCCTTAACTACGAGGTTGACAACTATGTGGAAGCAAGCAAAAAGCTGCCTCCTAAGGATGCTCTCCTGCAGACTGCCGATGGAGAATACCATCAGTTCAAGGTTGACATTCTGGCAGGTCTTATCACCTATTCTACCGACAAGAACTTGGCTTCCAATCTGGAGACCATCAGCGCAGAACGTGCTTGGGAAATCATCAAGATGAACAAGGCAGGCGAGAAGCCTCTGAGCCTCATCGAGAATGGTAAGGCAAAACCTGCTCCTAAGTCCAGCGACCTCTTGGCAGAAGCAGACTTGAGCCGTTTTGACAAGGCGAAGAAGAAAAAGAAGAACAACAATCGCCAGAACAACCGTAAGCGTAATGCACAAGGTGACAACCGCCAGCAAGTAGACAACCGCGCTGAAAACAAACAGCAGGGAGAAAACCGTCAAGACGAAAACAGACAGCAAGGAGACAACCGTCCAAACCGTCAGCAAAACAACCGCAGACGCAACAACAACCGTCCTCGCCCACAACAGGGAGAAAACAATAAGGGAGAGGCCAATAAGGCAGAAACCAACAAGGCCGTAGCCAACAAAGGAGAAGGAAACAAAGGCGAAACCAATAAGGGCAACGGAAACAAGGGCGGAGAAAACAAGGCTCCCAACAATGACTAACTGATAAAGCATTCTGTGGCTTACAACATGAGCCACAGAAGCTATAACTTTCGAGAAAGAAAAGATGAAGCGCTGGACTTATACCATATGGATAATCATGGGGGCAGTAATGCTCTTCCACTCGTGCAGCGACACGCTGGTGTACGACAAATACGAGCACACCCCTATTGCCGGTTGGGAGAAGAACGACATACTGTCGTTCGACATACCACCTCTGAAGACTTCTGGCACATACGAGCAACAATTAGGGCTCAGGGTGACAGGAGTCTACCCCTTCATGGGTCTTACGCTTATCGTAAATCAGAGTATCTTCCCCAAAGGCAAACTTCAGGGTATGGAGAAAACAGAAAAATCGGATACCATACAATGCGCCCTAATAGACAAGAGTGGAGCTACCAAGAGACAAGGTATCAGTTATTACCAATACAATTTTCCCATCAATGCCTATCGCTTTGCTTCCGGTGACTCCATCCATATCACCGTCAAGCATAACATGAAGCGTGAGATTCTTCCGGGCATCAGCGACATCGGAATCAAGATGAATCGCATAGGAGAATAGAACAGTACAAGAAACTGCTCAGCACCCCTATTGAAAACTTGTCATTACTAAACCACATAAAAAAGAAAAGCCTCGAAATATGAAAGCGGCTTCGATAGTCAATGAAGCCTATTGCGTAGAGCAATGAAAGCGGCTTCGTAAGCAGTTGAAGCCTATTGCATTATTCTGATAGAAACTATGCTTATCACACGCCGCACAAAAATGCAGTATTCAACTTGGCATCAATGTATTGGTAATTTTCTGTGTCCCTCTGTACAGAACAGAGACGGCACAACACACTCATAAATTTTTCTTTACTTTTCCCTTACTGGGATTTCGATATTTTCAACTGATTTCTATTTGTGCGTAAATATGGAAAATATAAAGTAAAGCACTAACAAACTGAGAATCAAATTGTTATATTCTCAACGCTTCAAATTAGATTTTATTATGTCCTCATGTCGTACGACATAAGACTTTATAGTTGTACGACTTGAGCGCTCAAGTCGTACAACATGAGGGTGTATTGTCGTACAACATGAACATATATAGTCGTACAACAATAGAATTTTATTTTGTGGAAAATGATAAAAAGAGGAAGCTACTTATACAAAAATCCATATTTTCACTTACAGATTACCAAAAAGCAAGTAGGCAAAATCTGTGAACAAATAATTACAGGGAATAGCCTTTCTTTTTCATTTACCTTTGCATCATGCGAAGTTTGGAGCATCATACCTCACTCCTATCCTCTTCCTCCATCAAGTTCTTACGAGGTTTCTTCCCGCATCGATTCTGAGGAAGATGAAAAGAAGGATGGTAAAGCCCCAGAGCGACGAGCCTCCATAACTGAAGAACGGAAGCGGGATGCCGATAACAGGAGTGAGTCCCAATACCATACCTACATTAATAAACACGTGAAAGAGGAAGATACTGAGTACACTATAACCATATACTCGCCCAAACTTGAAGGGCTGCCGCTCTGCAAGAATAATCAGCCTGATGATCAAAGCCAAGAACAGCAGCAGCACTCCTGCCGATCCTAAGAATCCTTCCTCCTCACCCACGGTACAGAAGATAAAATCGGTGTCCTGCTCGGGCACAAACTTCAGTTTGGTCTGTGTACCATTGAGGAAGCCCTTTCCCTGAAGACCACCAGAACCTATCGCAATCTCACTCTGGTGCACATTATAACCCGCACCAGCCAAGTCTTCCTCCAGTCCGAGAAGTACGTTGATACGCACACGCTGATGAGGCTCCATCACATTGTTGAGCACATAGTCGGCAGAATAGAAGAAAGCCAAGGACCCTAAGGCAAACAAGGCGATGAAATAATAGTTTCTGATGCGTGCGGATAAGCCCTGATAGAACAGGAATCCAATGAGCACGAAACTTACAATCAGTTGAACATAGGTCACATCGAAAGGAATGACATAAACAGAGAAGAGCATACATCCCAAAGTGATGCCGACAGTATAGAGAAGCATCTGTACCGTTTGCCGCCCATTGTGAATATAGGTGCTCACCATGCCCGTAGAAAAGATTTGCACAAGTAAGAGCACAATAAACTCGCCTACCGACGTTTGTCCATCCCACATCATCACATTTTCGTACTTCACACCCACTACGAAGTAAACCACCATGGCAACGGCAGTAAAGAGAATACTGCCAGGCATTCCTTCACGATAGAACATAAGGAAGAAGGCAGAATAGACAAGTGCAGAACCCGTCTCGCGCTGTCCCACGATACATATCATCGGAAGGATAATGATAAAGGCTGCTGCAAAGAAGTCTTTCATGCGATGAATATTGAAGCCATAGCTCGACATAAACTTGGAAATGGCAAGAGCCGTAGCAAACTTGGCAAACTCGGCTGGCTGCAGACGCAAAGGTCCAAGCACAAGCCACGAACGGGAGCCCTTGATACTATGCGGATTGAAGATGGTGGCAAAAAGCAACAGTACCAAGGCGGCATAGATGACATAAGAGAAGGTGTCGTAAAACCTGTCATCGAGCAACAAGATAATGAAACCGAGCGTGATGGAGGTTCCTATCCAGATAATCTGCATTCCCGAACGAGAACCAAGACTGAAAATATCATTGTCGCCATAGGTATAGCTGGCACCACAGACACTTATCCATCCAAAGGTGAGAAGTGCCAGATAAATGCCTATCGTCCACCAGTCGAGCGAACGAAGCACACCTTGTTGTCTGTTATCTGATTGAACCATATTACTTATTCAAATATCGCAAATCGAGCGAGTTTGGGTTATTAAAAGTTGAAGAAGAGAGGCGCTTTCTGTTGCTTAAGATGAAGCGCCCATCTCCCTGATATTTCTATCTGCTGCTTGAGCCATAGGCAATTCTTCGTGCCTGCATCTGTGCGGCAAGAGCCTCAGAAGCTGGCGACAGCTTGCCTTTGATATATTGCTCCATCATGAGTCCACCAATAGGCACACCATAGTCGGCGCCCCAGCCACCGTTCTCAACATATACTGCGATGGCTATCTGAGGATTGTTCATCGGTGCGAAACCCATGAACACAGAGTGGTCGTGACCACGGTTCTGTGCAGTACCGGTCTTGCCGCATGGTTCAAAGTCATAACGGGCAAGCATCTTACAGGTTCCCTTCAAGGCAGAGCTGCGCATACCTGCCACGACATAGTTGTATGCCTTTTTCGAGGCCATGGTGTAATGACGACGAGTATAGAGTGTATCGAGCGGCTCGCCCTTCACCTTGCGCACCACATGGGGCGCATAATAATATCCTCGATTAGCGATGGTGGCTCCAAGATTGGCTATCTGCAGAGGAGTGAGGTTGACCTCACCCTGTCCGATAGAGATACTGATAATGGTGAGTCCGTTCCATGACCCTCGGTAAGCCTTGTCGTAGAACTCGGCATTAGGAATCAGTCCTCGTTTCTCGCCAGGCAGGTCGATACCAAGTTTGTATCCGAATCCCATACTCTTCATATAGTCGCGCCAGGTGTTCATAGCCACTTGCACATTGGGATACTTGCGCCTGTTGCCCATCATATAATAGAGTCCCCAACAGAAGTAGCCATTGCAGGAGGTACTGATGGCATCGATGAGAGCTATAGGAGAAGGATGTCCGTGACAGCCTACATGCAGTCCGCGATAAGAGAATCCATGATGACAGGGGAAAGCTGTACCCGGCGTGATGATTCCTTCGGTGAGGTATGTGAGCGCCTGAGTAGTCTTGAAGGTTGAACCCGGTGGATACTGACCCATGATACTTCTGTTGAGCAACGGTTTCCAGGGGTCGTGCGAAAGGTAACGGTGCATCTTTCCGCGCATCTTTCCTACCAACCTACGTGGATCATAAGAGGGCGACGACACCATGGCAAGCACTTCGCCCGTCTTGGGATCGATGGCTACAATACTGCCTATCTTTCCTTGAAGGAGTCGCTCTCCAAGAGCCTGCAGGTTCAGGTCGATGCCCAGAGTAAGGTCTTTGCCTGCCACAGGACGCTGATCGAACTTGCCACGCTGGTAACTTCCCTGTATTCGTCCGTGCGCATCACGAAGTTTGATTTTGATACCCTTCTCTCCCCTGAGCTCTTTCTCATAGTATTTCTCCACACCGAGTTTACCGATATAGTCGCCTGGCTGATAGTAGCTGTCATCTTCTATATCGCTCTCCGAAACCTCTCCCACATCTCCGAGCACATGGGCAGCATAGGGACCGGTGTATTCACGTATGCTTCGCTTCTGCACATAGAAACCTGGGAAACGGAACATCTTTTCCTGGAACACACTGAAGTCCTTATCAGACAACTGTCCCATGAAGAGCTGCTGGGTGTAACGCGAATAACCGGGATTTTTGGAACGGTCCTTGATATCGTTCATTCGCTTGATGAAGAACTCTTTTGTAATGCCAAGCGAGTTGCAGAAGTCCACCGTGTCGAGTCTTCCACTCTCCTCGTTCATCACCACCATGATATCATAAGACGGCTGATTGTACACCATCAGTTTGCCGTTTCTGTCATAGATGGCTCCACGTGACGGATATTCCACCTGCTTGAGGAAGGCATTACTGTCGGCATTCTTCTTATAGTCGTCGCTCATAATCTGCAACGTAAAGAGACGAATGATGTAAATGGTCACAATTCCTATGGCCACTCCACCTATCACAAACTTACGTTTTTCGAGATTATAATCGATCATAATACCTATTTATATAATACGCCCTATTTTTATATATATTTTACCCTTACACCTTATTATTATATATACCTTATTATATATATATATGTATCATTCTATGCATGCATAGAGTATGATTCGTTCTCCGTCCATTACGTAGGGAGAAGGCGAAAGGGAAAAACTAATTGCGCACATTCTCTATGGCCATCAGCAACACATAGGTGAGAGCAGCACTTCCCACGATACATTCTATCCACTGCAACCAGTTGAAGAAATTGAAAGTCTCGAGTGTAAAGAAGAGCAGGCAATAAATCACCACGATGATGAGCGAATACCAAAAGTAAGAACTTCCAAGCGTGCGCACGCCAGGAAGCAAGTCGTCAGAACTGTCACGGGGCAGGAACAGCTCGAGCAGATAAGGCTGCAAGAGAGCTATTGCCGTCATAGAGCCAGCAGCCACACCCGGAGTGTTGGCGAAGATGTCGACTCCCAATCCCAGGGCAAAACTCCACAATAACATTTGCCAACGAGGCGTGTTACGACGAAAGTGGAGCACGAACATGATGTACAGAAGCGGTGTGGCGCAATGGAAAAGATGTATATGGTTACACACCAGTCCTTGCACCAGCAGGAGAACAAAGAATACTCCCCATCGCTTTACTATATCTATACTCATTTTTCAAAAAGAATTGAAAAAGTGTTGTCCTTAAAATCTGTTTTGTTTCTGCGAAACGGCAGAGTGCATTACTGTGGCTTGATGGAATCCTGTGCCGCCCGCATCAGGTCGATACGTTCCTGCAAGGCAGAATCATCAACAAGGCACACATCGCGCAAGCGGGCAAAATCGGTAGACAACTTAACCTGTACACGATATGACAGTCCGTCTGCCGAATTGAACACATGCAGAACCTTTCCCACCATGACTCCTGGAGGGAAGACCGATGAATATCCACTCGTCACCACATTGTCGCCCAACTTGAAGTGAGCATGTCTTGGCACGTCCTCGAGATAAGCCAGCTGTGAGGAGCCACCTCTCCAGCGCAGATAGCCGAAATAGCCACGGCGCTGTATGGTACAGCTGATATTGGAATGGCTGTTGAGAGCTGGGATGACGATGCTGTAATGTTCAGACACCAAGTAGACAATGCCTACCACGCCCATGCCACAAACCACGCCCATATCGCGCTTCACTCCATCGGCAGAACCCTTATCTATAGTGATAAGGTTGTCGTATCTGTTCACCATATTGGCGACGACCTTTGCCGGAATAAGCCTGCATCCCTGGAAGGGGACCATGCTTGACAAGCGTGTCACTGCAGTTTCCTGACTGCGGGTAAGGCGGGCGATACTGTCGTCCAGCATTCTTACCTGCTGTTCCAGGAAAGCATTGCGCTGAGTGAGCTGACTGTTGACACCTGACAGCGAGAAATAACTCTCCACAGCCGAATCCCACTCATACACCTTGCCCGTAACGGCGTTGGCCGACGAGAACCACACACTGCCCTGATAACTGTTGTATCTGAAGAGCAGTACCATGCTCACTACCTCAAGCACCAGGAACACAAACCAGTGGTTGTGTTTCGCCAGAAACTCTGTAAGGTTGTGCATACGCTATAGTTTCTCTGAAATTCAGATTTTCAATTATCTCATCAGGAACGAGAAGCGGTCTACATTCTTCAGCGCGATGCCGGCACCCTTAGCCACACTGTGCAATGGGTCTTCGGCAATATGGAAAGGAATGTTGATCTTGGCTGTGAGACGCTTGTCGAGTCCACGGAGCAAAGCTCCACCACCAGAGAGCCAGATACCATTCTTCACGATATCAGCATAGAGCTCAGGAGGAGTGTTCTCAAGTGCTGAGAGCACAGCATTCTCGATCTTTGCCACAGTCTTGTCCAAGCACTGAGCTATCTCCTGATAGCATACAGGCACCTCCATAGGCAGAGCTGTGATGCGGTTAGGACCATGAACAATAAAGTCTTCTGGAGCCTCATCACCCAGGTCGGTAAGAGCAGAGCCTACATGTATCTTGATACGCTCGGCCATACGCTCAGACACCTTCACGTTGTGCTGACGGCTCATGTACTCCTGGATATCAGCAGTCAGGTCGTCACCGGCTGTACGGATGGAGTTGTTGCTCACAATACCGCCAAGTGAGATGACAGCAATCTCAGTGGAACCGCCACCTATATCAACTATCATGTTTCCCTCTGGTGCCTCCACATCGATACCGATACCGATAGCTGCTGCCATAGGTTCAAAAATCAAGTAAACATCACGTCCGTCGGCATGCTCGGCAGAATCGCGTACAGCACGGAGCTCCACCTCGGTAGAACCAGAAGGCACACCAATTACCATACGGAGTGAGGGAGAGAAAAGACGGCTTCCTGTATGCACCATCTTGATAAGACCGCGCATCATCTGCTCGCATGCAGTAAAGTCGGCTATCACACCATCACGCAAAGGACGGATAGTACGGATATTGTCATGAGTCTTCTCGTACATCATCTTAGCCTTCTCACCTACAGCAATCATCTTGTCTGTACGGCGGTCGAGGGCTACAACAGAGGGCTCATCCACCACAATCTTATCATCGCTGATAATAATGGTGTTGGCTGTTCCCAAGTCCATTGCGATTTCCTGAATAAATGAAAAAAATCCCATTTTCTTTTGTAATTACTAATTGTTTATTTTAAGCTTAAAATATCTACGCCAGCACTAAAACTTGACGCACATTACTTAGCGAACCAAGCGTGGATAGCTGTATCGTAATGTGAGCTTACGCCAAAGGCACGCTCTGCAAACATTTTGCGATCCTCGATATCGGTCTCAGCACCTTTCTTCTTCAAGATATCGAGCAGCACACTGTACTCAGCCTTGCTGGGCACGATAACAACATCCTTGAAGTTCTTGGCTCCGGCACGGATCAGAGAGATTCCGCCTATATCGATCTTCTCAATGATATCGGCATCACTTGCACCGCTTGCCACAGTCTGCTCGAAAGGATAAAGGTCTACTACCACGAGGTCAATGCTTGGAATCTCATACTCCTTCATCTGCTCCTGATCGCCCTCATTGTCGCGACGCGCAAGAATACCTCCGAATATTTTGGGATGAAGAGTCTTCACACGTCCACCGAGGATGGATGGATAAGTGGTTACATCCTCCACTTTCTGACACTCATAACCGAGTGACTCGATAAACTTCTGTGTACCACCGGTGCTCAAGAATTTAACACCCTCTTCATTCAACTTGGCAAGGAGTTCATCCAAGCCGTCCTTGTGAAAGACAGACACTAAAGCTGTCTTGATTTTCTTTGTTTCAGCCATTGATTTCTACTTATTTGAAATAATGGTGCAAAGGTACAAATAATATTTGAGCCCACCAAAAATCACTCGTGTTATTATTAGCTTTTTAACGCAAGAACGATGTTTCTTGACCTGAGTTAACCCTAAAAGCCATTTCTGCCATCTATTAAGACCAAAGCCGGTCATCTATTAAGACCGAAGCCGGTCGTCTATTAAGACCAAAGCCAGTCGTCTATTAAGACCAAAGCCGGCCGTCTATTAAGGCCAAAGAGAATCATTCACAAAGTACAAAACTCGTCTCCCGTCAAGGACCTGATTACCGACACATTGACAGCATTTTCAACTATAAAAGTCTAAAAAACAACGAAAAACAAGACAGAATGTCAGCATTCTGCACCTCGGCACACATTTCGCCTCAACGATTGGCAAGCAACAAAATATCATAACGAAACAAATAAAACAAGAAAGGAGAAATATATGACATTCGACAAATTTACAATCAAGGCGCAAGAAGCGGTGCAAGCCGCTGTGAACACAGCGCAACGAAATGGTCAGCAGACCATCGAGCCGGTGCATCTTCTCAGCGGAATCATCGAGAAAGCACCTGATGTGACCAACTATATCTTCCAGAAGTTGGGCATGAACGGAGGACAGATTTCCATGCTCCTGCAGCAGGAATTGCAGCATCTTCCACGCGTACAGGGTGGCGGACAGCCATACCTCTCCAATGACACCAATCAGATATTGATCAACGCCGAGGACACTGCCAAGAAGATGGGCGATGAGTTCGTAAGCGTAGAGCCTATTCTGCTCGCCATTCTGAAAGGCAACTCTACAGCAGCCCGCATCCTGAAAGATGCCGGTGCCAACGAGAAAGACATGCTCGCTGCCATCCAGGCTCTTCGTCAGGGACAGAACGTGAAGAGCCAGAGTGCAGACGAAAACTATCAAAGTCTGGAGAAATACGCCAAGAACTTGGTTGAACAAGCCAGAAATGGAAAGCTCGACCCCGTAATCGGACGTGACGAGGAGATACGTCGCGTGCTCCAAATCCTATCAAGAAGAACGAAAAACAACCCAATCCTTATCGGTGAGCCTGGTACTGGTAAAACCGCCATCGTTGAAGGACTTGCCGAAAGAATCGTACGTGGCGACGTACCGGAGAACTTGAAGAACAAGCAGCTCTATTCGCTCGACATGGGCGCACTGGTGGCCGGTGCTAAATATAAAGGCGAATTCGAAGAGCGACTGAAGAGCGTCATCAAGGAAGTGACCAACGCCGACGGACAGATTATCCTCTTCATCGACGAGATTCACACCTTGGTAGGTGCCGGCGGTGGAGAAGGCGCCATGGATGCTGCCAATATCCTGAAGCCTGCATTGGCACGTGGCGAGTTGAGAGCCATCGGTGCCACCACCCTCAACGAGTATCAGAAATACTTCGAGAAGGATAAGGCTTTGGAACGTCGTTTCCAGACCGTAATGGTCAACGAGCCTGACGAGGTGGACGCCATCAGCATTCTCCGAGGCATCAAGGAGCGTTATGAGAACCATCACAAGGTTCGTATTCAGGACGACGCCTGCATCGCAGCTGTCAAACTTTCTGAACGTTACATCTCCGACCGATTCCTGCCAGACAAGGCTATCGACCTGATGGATGAGGCTGCTGCCAAACTCCGTATGGAGCGCGACTCCGTGCCTGAGGAACTGGACGAGATTACACGTCACCTAAAGCAGTTGGAGATAGAGCGTGAGGCCATCAAACGCGAGAACGACCAGCCTAAGATTCAGCAACTCGACAAGGAGATTGCCGAGCTGAAGGACAAGGAACGCGACTTCCGTGCAAAATGGGAAGGAGAGAAAGACCTCGTCAATAAAATTCAGCAAGACAAGCAGGAGATTGAGAACCTGAAGTTTGAGGCTGAGCGCATGGAACGTGAAGGCAACTACGAGCGCGTGGCTGAGATCAGATATTCTAAGCTGACTGCTCTCGAAGAAGACATCAAGCGCATCCAGGAACAACTGAAGAGCACTCAAGGTGGCGAGGCCATGATACGCGAAGAGGTTACTGCCGACGATATTGCCGAGGTGGTAAGCCGCTGGACCGGAATACCGGTAAGCCGTATGATGCAGAGTGAGCGTGAGAAACTGCTCCATTTGGAGGAAGAACTCCACAAGAGAGTCATCGGTCAGGACGAGGCCATCACCGCAGTGAGTGATGCTGTACGTCGCTCACGTGCCGGCTTGCAAGACCCGAAACGTCCTATCGCGAGTTTCATTTTCCTCGGCACAACCGGTGTGGGTAAGACTGAGCTTGCCAAGGCTTTGGCAGAATATCTCTTCAATGACGAGTCGATGATGACACGTATCGATATGAGTGAATATCAAGAGAAGTTCAGCGTCACCCGTCTGATAGGTGCGCCTCCAGGATACGTAGGCTATGATGAGGGTGGACAGTTGACAGAGGCTGTTCGTCGCAAACCATACAGTGTGGTTCTCTTCGATGAGATTGAGAAGGCTCATCCCGATGTCTTCAACACCCTGCTTCAGGTATTGGACGACGGACGACTGACCGACAACAAAGGCCGTGTAGTAAACTTCAAGAACACCATCATCATCATGACTTCCAACGCAAGCCGTGATATGTTGAGAAAGACCTTCCGTCCGGAGTTCCTGAACCGTATCGACGACATCATCACCTTCAAGCCTCTCACCAAAGAGCAGATTGGCCAGGTGGTTGAGCTTCAGATGAACAGAGTCAAGAAGATGTTGGCTCCTCAGGGCTTCGAACTTCGCTGGACTCCTGCCGCCATCCAATATTTGGCAGAGGTGGGCTACGATCCTGAGTTTGGCGCACGCCCTGTAAAGCGCGCAATACAAGACTATGTATTGAACGACTTGAGCAAGAAGATCCTCGCCGAGGAAGTCAGTCGGGAGAAACCTATCACCATCGACCACACCAAGGAAGGCGGATTGCTATTCGAGAACAAGTAATGTTAACGACAGAAAGAGAAACAACTACGCCACTTGCGTAAGTTGAACCATCATAAGATAAGAGGGTGTGTCATAAGTTCATGACGCACCCTCTTTTTGGTTACATAAACTGAAGTTTCAAAAATGGGGGAGTTAAAGAAATGACCGCCAAGCAGACTGACGACCGTACAAAGACAGACAGTCTGCAACAGATGACAGCAACCTACAAAAAAACAGAAAGATAATATTATTTTGCTCTACACAAGAAAAAAGAAAGATCTTTCAACACAAGCTGGCAGAAAGCACACAAAGACTAACGAGAGCATCACCATCTTCACTTGTTTTCCAAACTCACACAGGTACACGTTTAAGAAGTATCGTCGCTGAGCATCAGGCTTTTAAACACCTGCAAAACCTGCAAACACATACACAAAAAGGCGATACAGAAAGCATAAACAGAAGGACAAAAAAATGCCCCGACATCACGTCGGGGCAATTCTTACGTTTTTGAATGTTTCAGCAGTTTTGTGTTTTTTATGTAGTTATGATCTTTTTGAAAATCAGTTTGTGTTTCTTTTCGAGTGCAAATATAATACAAATAATTGATTTAAATCAAATATATCTCTTTTTTTTACGCAAAAAATCACGTAAACGTTTGCGGTATTTGCTTCTCTTATGCGTACCAAACAAGGTAATTACTCAGCACCCATATTGTCATGAGTTGTTACGTTAATACTGTGAGTCAACGTGTATAATTAACAAAGTTTAAAGTGGTCAACTATATTTTTTTATAGTTTCTATCAGAATAATGCAATAGGCTTCAACTGC
>ULYM01045362.1_pt1 | contig 14063 bp, 7 predicted proteins | sample 1962141 | NCBI WGS metagenome assembly ULYM01 (sample SAMEA4835862, study PRJEB28245) | human gut metagenome | biome: gut microbiome; material: fecal sample | place: Denmark | collected 2008
ATTGTATTATAAATTCAGCACATTAAATTGTTACTATACAAAAATAAATGGGAGATATTATGACAGTACCGCTGATAGTAGAAATAATTTTCAGGTTCATACCATCTGCTTTGCTTGTATTCGGATTTATCGAAATCAATCTTACGGCTAAGTATAACAAGTATATTCAGTTTATCGCAATGAATACGGTGTATTTGTTTGCGGGTCTGTTTGGGCAATATATGAGAGAAAAGTACAAGCTTGAATTTTTTGATTTTGTGCTTGCGGTAGCACTGGTTCTTATTTACAGTATATTTTTTCATACCGATGCGGTCGGATACCGTATTTTCATAGGAACGCTGGTCTACCTTTCGCTGATTATATTTGATACCATCACAACTGCTGTAATATTCGTCATATTCCCGGAGTTTTCGTTTGACATCGGACACTTAACATATCCTGCACTGCTTTTTGCGGATATTGATCTGATTATATACGGCATTCTGATGTATTTTGAACATTGTATTATCAAAAGAATACATGACAGAAAATCTATCAACAAGCGTGCAGTGATTTTTATGTTTTTTCCGGAAAGTCAGGTATTGATTTTATGCGTGATAATGAAACTCATTATGGCTAACACCGATAATGCAACACCGGAAATTATGTATTTCACACTGATTTGCGTTGTAATCTGTGTAATCAGCGACATTCTCTGCTATCGTGGCCTTATCCAGAATTCACAGCTGTACGAAACGAAAATGAGAAACGAACAGCTTGAATACGAGCGTAGCACGCAGTACCGCTATTACGAAAAAATCAACGAGCTTCAGCACGAAATAATGAAGTACCGCCACGATTTCAACAACGTTCTCACAACGGCGATGAACCTGTACACCTATCCCGATACAGCCGAAAAGGGAAGAGAAATGCTTGATGAGCTGAGCCGTAAAAATCAGAGCAACAAAATGCCGTTCTACTGCGCTAACAATATCGTTAATGCGATTCTGTGGGATAAGTCGAATACCGCTAAAGAATCGGGTGTTACGCTTAACTGTGATGCGAGTCTTAGCAATGACATTTCGGTAGATGACGTTGACCTTTGTTGCTTAATTGTCAATATGCTTGACAATGCGATAAGGGGAGCAAAAGCGGCGGAAAACGATAAGAGCATCGGCATAAAGATAAAAGAGGAGAAGGAGAGAATATATATTTCTGTTTCAAATTATGCCGATATGCCCGACTTTGAAAGCACAGAGAAACTGCCCAGTACAAAGGCAAACAAGAATCACGGCTACGGCACGGAGATAATACGGAACATAGTGCAGAAATATGACGGCGATGTGCTGTTTACCTGTAAGGATAGGAAATTCAGCACGGCTCTTTCGATAAGGAAAGGCGAACGTAAAATAGAAGATATATAAGTTTTAGGGGGAATCAGTATGACGACAGTACCGCTGATAGTGGAAGCAATATTCAGGTTTATTCCATCGGCTTTAGTAGTGTATTTATTTATTGATGTTAATCTGACATCCAGATTCAACAAATACATACAATGGACGTGCGTCAGCCTTTTATATATGGCTGCGGGATTGATAGGACAGTATCTCAGAGAGGCTTACAATATTCAGGTAGTCGATTTTTCACTTGCACTGATATTGGTTACTTGCTACAGCTTATTCTTTCACACGGATTCAGTCGGTTTCCGCATATTTATCGGCTCGTTTTCTTTTCTGTCACAGATACTCGTAGATACAGTTTTTGCCGCAATTATATTTGTTTGTTTCCCGGACTTCAATTACGAAATCGGACACCTTTCGTATCCTGCACTCCTTGCGGCTGATATAGAAATGCTTATATACGGTATATTTCTGTTTGCCGCAACGATGGTTATCAAAAGAGTACGGCTTAAAACCGGTATCAACAAAAAAGCCCTTGTCTTTATGCTGTTTCCTCTGAGTCAGGTTCTGATATTATGCGTTATAATCAAACTGATTATGGCAAATTCGGAGAATGCTACCGCTGAAATTACATATTTCACTCTTGCGTGCGTTGTAATCTGCGTAATCAGCGATGTATTGTGCTACAGAGGCCTTATCCAGAATTCACAGCTGTATGAAACGAAAATGAGAAACGAACAGCTTGAATACGAGCGTAGCACGCAGTACCGCTATTACGAAAAAATCAACGAGCTTCAGCACGAAATAATGAAGTATCGCCACGATTTCAACAACGTTCTCACAACGGCGATGAATCTGTACACTTTTCCCGATACAGCCGAAAAGGGAAAGGAAATGCTTGATGAACTGAGCCGTAAAAATCAGAGCAACAAAATGCCGTTCTACTGCGCTAACAATATCGTTAATGCGATTCTGTGGGATAAGTCGAATACCGCTGAAGAATCGGGTGTGATACTTAACTGCGATGCGAGCCTTAGCAATGATATTCCGATAGATGACGTTGACCTTTGTTGCTTAATTGTCAATATGCTTGATAATGCGATAAGGGGAGCGAAAGCGGCGGAAAACGATAAAAGCATCAGAATAAAGATAAAAGAGGAGAACGGGAGAATATATATTTCTGTTTCAAATTATGCCGATATGCCCGACTTTGAAAGCACGGAGAAACTGCCCAGTACAAAGGCAAACAAGAATCACGGCTACGGCACGGAGATAATACGGAGCATAGTGCAGAAATATGACGGCGATGTGCTGTTTACCTGTAAGGATAGAAAATTCAGCACGGCATTGTCAATAAGAATAAAAGGGAAAGATCAAGAATGATAATTTTAATATGTGACGATGATAAAAATTGCCTTGTAAATGAAGAAAAATACATAAGGGATAATACCGATGCGGTACCCGAATGTTTTCTCAGCGGAAAGGAGCTTTTAAAAAGGCTCAGCGCAGGCACGGAGAATATAGCGGCTGTTTTTATGGATATTGAACTTGACAATTCGGAAAACGGAATTGTGGTTGCCGAGCAGATAAGCAATCTGTATCCGGATATAAGAATAATATTCCTGACGGCATATTCGCTCAAATACTGTGAGGAGATTTTTCTTACAGGGAAGAATCTTGTTCCGTTTGCATTGGTTGACAAACAGAATCTTGATGTGAATCTGAAAAGAGCAATGGATAAGCTGAGAACGGCGCTTGATTCCGATAAGGAGAAAAGCAGGATCGCCGTAACGGTTAATTCGGAAACGTTTTTCATAGAGCCTATGCAGACTTTATATCTTGAGAGCAATGCCCACACCCTTATTATAGTTACATCGGGCGAAAACAAGTCTGTCAGAAGCAAGCTGTCCGATGTGCTTGAGGCTTTTCCACCGTATTTCATACAGTGCCATAAAAGCTATGCGGTGAATATCCATCATATCGTTTCGTATACAACAAAACAGATTGAGCTTGACAGCGGTGTAATAATTCCTGTAAGCCGTAAATTTTCGCTGTCTGTCCGTGAAAAGATGCTCAGGCATGAATGTGGAATATGATAACCGAGATATTCACAACTGCCGACAAGCGACTTTATAAGGCTAAGGCGGCAGGAAGAAATAAGATAATGATAGATTGAGAAAATCAAGATTTTAAAACAGACAATCCCACCGTGATTATTGCGGTGGGACTGCTTGTTTATGTATTATCATACTGCACACGGGGAAATATCATTCAAACCTCAGAGAATCAGTCACTTTAATTTCAGCGGCATATAGGCTGGGGACGATACAGCAGACAACTGCTTCAAAAATTCCCACCAAAAGAGGTGCAATTATCATTTGAGGAGTGATGTCCACGGAAAATGTCATATACAAAATCTCAATAAGGAACGTTTCAAGCAATTTGCAAGTTACAATACTTAATCCGATTGCGAGCAACGATGCAAAAACTGCTATTATAATCATTTCAAACACGAATTGAAAGGCTATATCGAGTTTTCCTGCACCAAAAGCCTTTCTTATTCCGATTTCGGGAATTCTTTCCTTTACTGAAAAGAACGTTATGCTCATAATACTTATACCCGAAATTACGCAAAGAAGAACGGAGATCATATTCAAGATAGTTTTTGTATTAGACAGCTCGTTTTCTAACTCGGCAGAAAGATTATCTTTGGTGATTACGGAAAATCCGTTTCCTGTTCTGCTTTTGACTTCTGACAGTGTTTGTGCGTAATATAAAAAGTTGTTATATTCCCCGTGATTGTTGAAATTGTATAAATAAAGACTATTCTTATCCTGACGAGCAAATCTTTCATTGATTGAAGTTAACGGGCAATATATTGATACGCAGGTCGTTATACTTTGCTGACTGCTGTCTATTTCCTGTTTCAATTTCATTTTTGCAACATCGGCTGTGTATGAATTTTCAACCACGCCGATTACCTCAAATCTCACAGGTACATTGGCTTGCGACTGTGACGATACTGTTGCACCGAAAGCACCGCAACCGATTTCGATATATTTACCTAATCCGTTACCTCCGGAAAAAATAAGGCTCTCGGTCAGGCGGTCAATAACCACGACGGCATTTTTCGTTTGAATATCGTTATTAGAAATCAATCTGCCTTTTATCAGATTCGATTCAACACTTATTAAACAGCCATCATCGGTAACAATCGGCATAACAGAATTCAGTTCCGATACGCCATGCACATATGCCATTACCGTCAGATAACGATTATCGCCTATTGAAACGGAAAAAATTGATTGCTTTTCCGAAAGCGTGGATACATCAATACAATTTATTTTATCAGAAACCGCCAGTTCTTGTTTTAATTCTTTGTTCCCCATAGGATTAACAATTACGGTGTTTTCTGACATCTGACTAACTTTTCTCATACTTTCACTGTAATAAGAATCCGTAATAATTTTACCGGAGGAAAACAGAAAAACAGCTACAAATATTCCTATTGATGTCAATATCAATCTCACTTTGTTTACAGTAGCCATTTTTATAAGGTGATGAAAATAAAAGAAAAATTTTACTGCGCTATTCATTATATAATTTGCCACCCCTAAGCGTATATGTTGTGTCCGTGCCGAAGGATAAGAATTTATTATGAGTGACGACTATAACGGCGGTTCCCTTTTCGGCAATATACTTAAATGCTTTAACGACCAGATCTGTATTGCTTTCATCAAGGTTTCCTGTCGGCTCATCGGCTATTATCAGCTTAGGCTCTTTGATTATTGCCCGCATAATTGCCACTCTTTGCCGCTCTCCTCCCGAAAGAAGCGATACCTTCTTATTCTTTAAACTCAGCATATCAAAGCTGTCCAAAAGTTTATCTACCGTTTTCTTCACTGAACCCGATAAGTCAATTCCATTGTATAAAAATGGCATAAGTATATTGTCATTAACACTTAACGAATCTATCAGGAAGTACGACTGAAATATAAAACCTATATCTTGCGCACGATATTTATAATAGTCGTTTAATCTTTTTGGATTGATATTTGTTTCGCAAAACAGATATTCTCCGCTTGTATAATTGTCTAACAGACCGACTATATTAAGGAAGGTGCTTTTACCGCATCCCGAAGCTCCAAAAATTGTTTTTATTTCACCTTTCCCGATTGAAAAATTCAAACCGTCTAAAACATACCGCTTACCATCATATGTTTTACGCAGATTTGTAATTTTGATAAGCTCACTCATTTTTTAAGGACTCCTTCAACTGCCGGCCTGAATAATCTACTTTTTCAACTATAAGCACATCTTTATTTGAAACACCGGACAAAATCTCAATATATTCAAAACTATTTCCATCTTCCTCGGACGAAAATCTTTGTCCTACAGTAACGGGAGTTTTTTCCGGTTCATTTTCGGTTTCGATATATACATAATATTCCTCGCCATCAGAAAAAACAGCTTCTGAAGGCACATACATTCCGGCTTCTTTAATCTCCAAAGTGAAGACTAATTTTACGGGAGTGCCGGGATATAGTTTCATTGGCAGATATATATTCACAGGCAGCTTTTCATCGGTAATTTCATATCCGATAGTATCTATTTTTGCCTGTGCCTCACTGCCGTTAAATATTACTTTGACAGGAGTGTCATAAGTGATTTTATCTATTTTCTCCATTCCGATATTTGCCGATATGAACAGATTATCGTAATTCAGTAATCTTATAGTAACGGATTTGCCGTTTTCGCCGCCTTCATAAATAATATCTGTAATCAGCCCGTTAAAATCTACCGTATGAGTTTCATTGCCGTATACATACAGAATTTCATTTGGACTTATCGAATCGCCCTTATTCTTTTTCAATGAAAAATCGGAATCGCTTATATTGTCAAGACGCACTTCCGTTATATAAATCTCAGGCATTCCCGAAATGACCTGCGCATCGGTTTCGTATGTATGCTCAATCTGTCCTTCGAGTATATGATACTTAATTCTCTGCACTTCAGGTAGCATAGAATCATGGCTTTCATCAGTGGACTGCAGAAAAAGCTGTGGTGCTATCGACCAAATTATACCTGATACAATTGCCGATATGAACAATATCAAAATTACAATAAGAGTTATTTTTCTCCTCATAAGATTCCTTTCGCAGTAAAAAAATATGGCTTCAATACTTTTAAATTGAAGCCACGATTGCTTACTTGATATTATTTTTCAAAATATAGTCTATAGCGCACTTTGCATCATCTTCGTTGGATATGCTTTGACTTATCAAATTGTTATAAAGCGTGAACTGCTTACCTGATTTTAAAGCATAGGTCAGGACGGAGTCACAGTATATGCTGTCATAATCGGCAGTATTATCCGGATTTTTAAAATCCAAAACACATTTTACAGATAATTCTGAGCCTTTCTTTAAAGTCAGCGGTAATGAATCCATTCCGCCGATTTCAATATCGTCTACCGAAACGACGGCACTTTTAATACGCCAAAAATCATTAAATGCAAAGCTTTGAACGGTAATTTCATCTTCAGCACAATATTTAAAACAATATTCTGACGATGAATATGAATTTGTAGAAATAAAAACAGGATGATCCTGCACATAAGCATACGAATCTGCGTCGTCATTCTTAAGATGATGTTCTATCGGTGTGGGGAAATCGAATTTTTTATCTGCTCCGTCAATTTTTAAATTCACGCTGTCAATTTTCACATAGTCATCTGCCGTTTTGCAAACAAAACCTAAAAGCCTTATGTAATAGCCGTTGTGATTCAGCTTCTTTATTTCTTCGTAGCTGTCATCATTAAGCTGCACTGAAAGTCCTTGTGTATTTTCACCCTCAAAGCCCAAAAACTCAACGTCAATATCTTTATTGCGAGATATAAGATTGACATTGAAACCGAAATCCTCGATTCCGTGCAAATTATACTTTACCATATCAGTAGCGACAATATATTCCTGCGACTTTATATCTGTGTCTGCTCCGCAACCCGAAAGTATCGGTATGAAAAAAATCACCGCTGTGACAAAAATAATAAGCCATTTTTTCATATAGTACTCCTTGCTTGTATAAGCAAACTTATATAACGCCAATACCGCGTGTAATGCAAAATTAGTATTTGGCATATGATGAGTTTGATGATGATGGACTATAGAGAACCGCTACATATGCGTTATCTTTAGGAAGGCACGGATAATAAGAGGCCAGTATAGAAGAAGAACCGACTTTATACTTGTCCAATCTAAATTTATCGAAGTTATAGCATATGGTCATTTTATAATAACCTGTTTTAGCATTGGATGGTACTGTTCTTCCGACACTTCCTGATGCTGCTACAGAATAACTGTAAGACTTTGTCTGGCTGCCGGTTGCTGTAGCCGTTAAACCGACTAATTCAGAAATTTTTACGTTCGCACCAATGCTGGCACCAAATTGGTAAGCTGTTGTTCCTGTATAAGATCTAGAACAGTTATAAGTTAATGATGTTGCACCTTTGCCTTTTGAATGGTAGATTGCAGGGCAAACATCTAAATAGTGGAACATTGCATACCATGAAGTGTCATCTTTGTAAACCTTATAGTTATACTTTGTGGCACCGATGCCAAAAAAACCACCTTCATTATTAGTAAAAGATTTGCCTGTACTGTTATAAGTTGCACTTGCTGATGTTGCTATTAATATAGCAGTACAAATTCCGGCGAACAGCGACATAATAATTTTTCTTGTTTTTTTCATAATAACATTCTCTCTTTCTAAAAGCATTACAGCTTTGTAATATATTATACATTTTTTTAAAAAAAATAGCAAGTGTTTTTTTATTTTTACATAAATTTTGTCATTTCTTCCAACTTGCCGATTCCAAAATAAAGCATTATAGTAAATTTCATATAAACAACCATACGGTAGATAAAGCTGAAACAGAAATCTTTGAAAGTGACAGCTAATTCATGCAATTATACGTTTATTTTGCAATAATTTTCGCTGTTGATGACTGTAAATCTGTTTTGCCAACGCTTATGTAAAAACAGCCCCTATGCCATGATTGTGACATACGGGCTGAGATTGTACCGGTAACGGAGATTTGCATTAAGCTGTGGCAATTCATAGCTTACATCATGTTCGAACCATTTTACAAGAACAGATGTACGCTTATGCCGTTTGAAATAACCGCCCTGCTTTCGCAGGGCGGTTTTCACTTAAAACTGTGCTGTTGTTTCGTTTGATTCGCTGTTTGCAGAATCGGCAGTGTCGTATTCGTCCGACAGGTTATCCTCTATCCACTTAGCCATCATCAGCGGTGAAAGTATGATGTCCATAGTCTTCTGCTCACCGTCGCTGACGCTTTCCATAGTAACGATCTCTCCCTTTTCACGTCCCTCACTGCCTATTATATCGTAGGTCAGCTGACAACGGTACTTGATGGAGCAGAGTAGGAATTCGGGAGGAATGACCTCACAGCTTGCAATCTCGTCAAGCCATACGAAAGGACTCATTCCGCCTATGCTTATATCCTCGATAATCCAGCCGCTTGCCGCATAGGAATCGTTAGCGCACATATAAAGAGAGAATTTGAACTTTTCTTCTCTGTCGTCCTTGAACAGACCGACTTCAAAGCTCTTTATAACGTAGTTGTTTATAATGCTTGATTCAAATCCGCAGCAGGAGCAGGTTCCGCCGTAGCCGAACATCGTGCCGTTAATATCCTTTGCAAAATAGTTGCGGTAAACACGCAGATTTGAAAGGCTGCGGAGCGACTTGTATCTTGTACGCAGGTACTGAAGTTCCTCAGCGGTAATTGACGGCAGAGGCTTATAGTAGTACGGAATCTGGTCAAGAAGTACCTGGTTCGGTTCTTCGGTGCTTGAGTAGAACTGGCTGAGAACGTTGTTGTTCTCGCCTACCAGCAGATATTCGACATATTTTGCGAATTCGGGTTTGGTGCAGTCGTCACGGAGTATAACATACTTTGTGATGCTCTGACGCTCCTCATCGCTTATCGGGTCGTTTATATCTATGATACGGATAATCTTGTCTTTTTCGCCGAGAAGTGCGATACGGGGAATTTTAAGGTCGCAGATATAAAGGTTAGGCATTGTTGCCGATACCTTTTCATCTGTCAGATTGCTCTCACGCAGAAGGCTCATAAGCGAAGCCTTTTCAAACGAATAGCCGGACTTCATGAACGGGAAGTCGAATACACGTCCGTTGAACATTCCGCAGTTGATAAGTGCATAAACGTCGCCGATTATCTCAAGAAGGTCGGCGTTGGTGATACTGCTCGGTATCATGAACTGTTTGCCGTATGCGGCAAATCTGAACTTCTTGTTAATATCAAGCTGGAGCGTGATGTCACTGCCCTGCGATTTCATCTCACGCAGGAAGGTCATAGTATCCTTGCCCTGTGTGAAGGTGTTTATCAGCATATTTATGACTTCGTTGTATATCTGGTGATTCTCGAAGCTGTTCTTGTGCGCCACAATGCAGTCATAAGCCCGCTTGAGATTATGCACCGTCATTCTTGCAACGTCGAAGTTATGGGTGATGTCACGGTAGTGGACGTTGAACTGGTAGTATCTCATTCCTATCTTATAATCCTGACCGTACATCGTATCGAACAGACCGAGTGCTCCGATAAGTGCGTCCTCATCGGCAACAGCGTCATTTATAACATACTTGCCGAGCTTAAGGCTGACTATACTTCTGAAGCCGAAGCTAAGGTCGAAGTCTTTGATAGCGGGATTCTTCTCGCTGTCAAGAACATATGTATTACCGTCAAAATTGAAGTTGTAGCAGAACTCTCTGCCTTCCTCGTCACTGTCCTCGTCAACCCACTTATAGCTTGCCATAATGATGTTTTCGGGCATATCCGATACATCCTTACGCATCTTGACAAGTTCGTCTTCGATATACTCGGTAAATGCCGAGCCGTTCTCATGCTCCTGTTTTGAAACGTGGTCGGTGAGCGAGAAGAAACCAATCTCTTTTACTTCGGAATACGGCATAGCCTCGCTTTTTCCGGGTAAAAGCAGTGAGATGCTGTTGTGGAAAACACTGCGCAGATCGCCTACCATAATGCTGGTAGAAAGATAATTGCTGAAGAATTCAAACACATAGTGCTTCGGACGCATATAATATTTGTCCGAATTCGTTCTCGGCAGCAGCTCGATAACGAAATAGCGTGAATACTTTTCAATCATATATTTGAGATCACGGTTTATAGCTTCCGAAACCTCCTCCTCACATTCGTGGCGGATGCCGGTTCTGTGAGTGGTAATATATGAGTTCGGCACACTGATGAAGAATGCCGACAGCTTTTCCTTGATGAAATCTTCTCCCGTTGACTTGATAAGACCTGTCAGTTCATAAGTGGAGAAGTAGTTGTATTTATCAAGCAGGACTTTTACCAGCGTGTCACGCTTTGCGGAAGAAACCGCAAACGGAATAAGATATACAAAGCCCTCGTTTTCGTGCCAGATAAATTCGATAACGCTTTTGCCGTTCTGTAAGAAACGTACTGTCGGGTCGTCGTCAGGCGTTTTCTGATAACGGATAACCTTATATACCGCAAGAGGCTTGCCCATATCCATAACGGCAACATTGAACGTGCGGTTGGGATTTTCTGCTTCACCGAATCTGCCAAGCTGCTTCTTTCTGATAAATGCAAAGCAGAATTCGACAAGATTTATATATTCGCCCTTGTGGATAGTGAGGTTTACGAGGTTTTCCTTGATCTTAGCCTGTTCTTCTTCGGAAACCTTGAAGACGATCTCTGTACCCTTGAAAACGGGTGCGGTAAGGTTAAGCTCTCTTATCTTGAGAATGCCCGCATCGTTTACTATTCTGAAATTGAAGTTGTTCGAACGCAGCTTCAGCCACTCAACGTTCATAAATACGCTCTTTGAGCCTACGCCGAAACGACCTTCACGGGATTTGTCGCCGTCGCTTCTGCCGATACTGAGATAATAAAGTATCTGCTCAAGCGTAAAGCCGTCCTCGTTGTATGTGAGCCTTACTTCGCCGTCCTGCTCAAAGTTGAAAAGAACCTTGATGTCGGGGTCGGAGTAGTAACAGCCGAATGTGTTCTGCAACAGCTCTCTTATTATTGATTCCTTCGGATAGTCGCTTACGGACAGCGAAGCGTTATACGGTGTGCGTCCGCCGAATACCGAGTTGAAGTAGTCTTTGAACGGGGTGCTGTCGGCTTCACCTGTGTAAAGCAAGTTCTGCATCTTCATCAGCGACTGTTCCATCACTTCACGGTTCTCGTTTGCGTGTGCCTGATAAAAATCGCCTAAAAGCCCCGCAATTTCTTCGTTACGAAAAGCCTCCACCTTACATCACTCCCTCGTTGTATTTTTTCATGAATTGTCTGAATGTTTCCTGTATCATAAAGTTATCGGTAAGATAACGCCAGGAGTTGAGAAGCACAGGCATCTTTACCGTATCGGGCAGCATATTTACGCATAAACGCAGTTCCGCATTCTTGTTATCGGTGATAAAGTTCTCAAAAGCCTTTTGAGCGGCTTTTATGCCTGCCGAAATATCAAGCGTGGAGCATTGCTCCTTATATGAATGGAACTGCTCGCTGTACAGACATTCCTCAAGCGCCGTTCCGCCGAGCGCAACGATATGCTGCTGATCGTCCAGGTAGAGCAGCGATCCGCTGAAGCGTTCCAGTGCTTCCTTTATCATAGGCTTCAGCACCTTTTCTTCTGTGGAGGTGTTTTCCTTTATTCTGTTTTCAAGACCGAATGCACGGCAGATCTTATCCAGCTTCAGCTTTGTGTATTCGTGCGTCTTTGCCGCAGAGGAAATATCTATAGATGGCGAAATGTTGTAATCGCTTTTGAATTGCGTTATTACATCATGGCAGTTTGAAACCTCGCCTGTGTAGGAGCAGACGTACTGTAGATCCCGTATAGCGTCGGTTATAAGCTGTGCGGCATTAGGAAGGTCGAAAAGCACGTTTCGTCCGGGAAGCCCCGCTACAATGCTCTTGTATATCTTTCCGAACAGAACCTTTGACAGCATTCTTGCGTCAAACAGATTGTTCTTGTCGCACATAACTATAAATTCTCTTGACTGTTCGTTTCTGCCTCCGTGGCGTGCGGCACGCTGTTCAAAGATAACAGGGCTGTCGGGAAGCTCATAGTTGAATATATGAGTAAATCTCTTTACCTGAGGGTTTATCGAGCCGATTTTATCAACTGTAATCACTACTCTTGCATTGTCACGCACATCGTTTGTGAAATTATCGTAGCGTGTGTTGAATATGTCGCCTCTGTCGATTTTCAAAAGACCGTTTATATTAGGATAAAGAGCGGATATAACTTTCTTCAGATACTGGATGGTCGAGCCGGTAACACAGTAAACGACCGCTCTGTTTTCCGAACTTTTCAGCACCTCGTCCAGCTTTGTAAGGAAGCAGTCGAGCTTCTTGTCGACCTGACGAAGCTCCTGCACATCAGATATATTATAGGAGGGCTTGGTGTAGGTTTTCTTTGCTTCCAGTCCGTATTCCTCAAAGACGTTACCGCCCTGCGCATAAAGAGGAAGGCCTGTCTTTATGTCGATAAGACGTCGTGAGTTCGAGATGAAATCCTGTGGGAATTCATATTCGAGCATCACAACATTTCTTGCTACCTCGCCGTTATAGACCGATTTGTCGAAATAACGCATTACCGGAGTGTAGGGGTTGAAGCATATTGATTTTTCGTCAAAGCTGATGTCATCGACCGCATTGGCTTTATTTTCGTCGGCAAGCAGTGCCTTGACAAGCGACTTTATCTCATCGTAGCTCTGGTGATAACCGCACGGTACGGGGCTGAGAATAACGAGCTTGTTCGTTTTTGCTTTCAGATGCTCCGTATAAAGTCCGCACTTTATACCCGATGTGCTGAGGCCTGCGTCTATTATCACAAGATCCCATGTAAGACCTGCGTCCACAAATTTCTGCATCAGAGGATTGTCCGCCTCAAGCGCTTCTTCTGCGATTATATATGTATTTGACGCTTTTTCGTTAAAATATGTGATAGCCTTAGACGAGCCTGAGATCATCTTGAAGTCAACGCCGTTACCTGTTACGACACAACGGTACCAGCTGTGCATAAGGTGTCTGGGACATATCAGCAGAATGTTCGGTGTCTGAACCTCAAGCACCGTATCAAGTATACCTATCTGAGCCTTTGTCGCTTTATCCGAGCCGTATTCGTCAAGGACAAGACAAAAGCCGTATTTATTTAATTTTTCGTGAAAAGAACAGCTTATCGCACTTATGTCCTTGCCATAATACGATATCCATTTAATCTCTTCGGTATTCAACAAATCACCCTCCGCTCTCCTGCATCTGCCGACGCAGATTAAATAATATAACTATTATAATACATTTGAGCATTTTTTACAACAGATATTTCGCGTTTTATAGAAAATATATAAAAAGTGAAGTGTGATTTTAGCAAAAAACAACAAATATCTTTCGAAATCTATAAATACATTATCAAGAAAAAAAGTCAGTAATTCTTGGCTTTCGGTTCGACTTTACTTGACAAAAGCCGATAAATATAGTATTATACTGATATATGTAAAAGGGGAGTGGTGCGCTTGTATTTCGGTAGTGTCAGATTTTTTAAGCATCTTATTCTGACTGTAACGGCATTACTGATAATAGTG
>ULYM01009456.1_pt1 | contig 13840 bp, 12 predicted proteins | sample 1962141 | NCBI WGS metagenome assembly ULYM01 (sample SAMEA4835862, study PRJEB28245) | human gut metagenome | biome: gut microbiome; material: fecal sample | place: Denmark | collected 2008
TGTATATCGAAAATCTTTGCGAATTTGTTCGTCTTATGATCGACAATAACGAGAGAGGAGTGTTTTTCCCGCAGAACGACGAGTACACGAACACGAGCGAAATGGTGAAAACGATCGCCGCCGTCCACGGGAGAAAGGTTCGGCTTGTAAAAGGCTTCGGGTGGGCGCTGAAATTTCTCGGTCTGTTCACGGGGCTTGTAAACAAAGCCTTCGGCAGTCTGACTTACTATAAGGAGATGAGCAAGTATAAGCAAAGTTATTGTTTATGCAACCTTGAACAAAGTGTAAAGGAGACGGAGAAGTAATGGGCAAGCATATATTGCTTATCTCTCAATATTTTTATCCTGAAACTTTTCGCGTAAACGATATGGCTTGTGAATGGGTGAAACGAGGATATAAAGTTACCGTGCTTACCGGTATTCCGAATTATCCTACGGGGAAGTATTTTGAGGGATATGACAAGAAACATAGAACGAGAGAGGAGTGGAATGGTGTTAATATTATAAGAATACCATTGATTGCGCGTGGTAACAGTCGTAATAAACTTCTAAATGCTCTCGGAATGGCAGCGAACTACTTGTCTTTCGTCAAGTCAGGGAAAAAATGGGTAAAAAGCAAAGAGGCCTCGGAGCTTAATGCCGATTTGGTATTTACTTTCGAAGTGAGTCCTATGACGCAGGCGCTTATAGGCGTTCAATATGGTAAAAGATACAACGTGCCGACGTATCTTTATGTTCAAGACCTTTGGCCTGAAAATGTGGAAACCGTTACAGGTATTCGAAGTCGATTGATTATCGGCCCGATTGATAAAATGGTCGATAAAATCTATTGTAAGACAGATACGATTTTTACAACGAGTCCTAGTTTTGTGAACGCCATTGTTAATAGAAAAGTTTCGGTAGATAAGACGAAAGTACATTATTGGCCTCAGTATGCAGAGGAATTCTATAAGCCTTTAGAAAGAAGAAGTGTTAACGGAATAGACCATGCCGACGGGTGGTTTAAAATTGCATTTACCGGAAATATAGGAACCGCGCAAGGCTTAGACGTTTTGCCTAAAGCTGCTGCGTTCTTGAAAGATGAAAAAGTGAAGTTTGTTATTGTTGGTGACGGACGCTATCTTACGGAATTCAAAAAGCAAATAAGAGACGGAGAAGTTCAGGATAAGTTTATATGGATTCCGCGTGTTCCTGCCGAACAGGTGCCTGAAATATTAAGTGCGTGCGATGCCGGATTTATTAGTTTTAATAAATCACCGCTGTGGGAAAATACAATACCCGCAAAACTTCAATCTTATATGGCATGCGGTAAGGCAATCATAGCGTCGGCAGCAGGAGAAACCAAAAGAATCGTAACCGAAGCAAATTGCGGTATTTGTTGCGAGATGGGAGACGCAATGGCGTTGGCCGAAGGTATCAAAAAAATGATTAGGTCGGATAATACCGAGTTTGGTGATAATGCAAGACGATATTTTGAATTACATTTCGATAAGAAAAAGCTAATGGATGAAATGGATGGTTTTATAGGGAGATAAGGTTTGAGCCCAAAGATTAAGTTAACGCCGACAGAACGGTAAGAGAAAATATTAACGCATGAAAGTTTTAATGATTAACTCTGTTTGCGGAGTGGGAAGCACCGGCAGAATTTGCACCGATATAGCCGACATGCTTTTGGAGCAAGGACATGAGTGTAAAATTGCCTACGGTAGAAACAGCGTTCCTGAAAAATATAAAGATATTGCTTACAGAATCGGCGGCTGTTGTGATGTTTATTGCAACGCTTTAAAGGCGCGATTGTTCGATAACGATGGATTTAATGCAGTGCAAGCTACGAAAAAGTTGGTAAAATGGGTAAAAGAATATGATCCGGATGTTATTCATTTGCATAATCTACATGGGTATTATCTTAACGTAAAAATCTTGTTTGAATACTTAAAGACTTGCGGTAAAAAGCTCATTTGGACATTGCACGATTGTTGGGCTTTTACGGGTCATTGCACGCATTTTCAATCTCCTCGTTGCGATAGTTGGAAAACAAGTTGCGGAAATTGCGTGCGCGTAAAAGATTATCCAAAAGCGTTGTTTTCTCATGCGAAGCGCAATTTTATGCGTAAGAAAACCTTATTTTGCGGAGTGCCGAATCTGACTATAATAACGCCGTCAAAGTGGCTCGCCGAACATGTAAAACAGTCGTATTTGAGAGACTATCCCATTCAGGTAATAAATAACGGTATTGATCTGTCGGTGTTTAAACCTACAGAAAGCAATTTTAAGGAAAAGTATGGTCTGAAAAATAAATCAGTTATTCTGGGTGTAGCTAATATTTGGGGAAAACAGAAGGGTTTTAATGATTTTTTAGAGCTTGCGAAACTGATAGATGATCGTCACTGCATAGTTCTTGTAGGGGTAAACGACAAACAGATGAAAAAATTGCCTTCAAACATTATAGGGATAAAGCGAACCGACAGTACGACGGAGCTTGCCGAAATTTATACGGCGGCAGATGTGTTCTTTAATCCGACTTACGAAGATAATTATCCGACTGTGAATTTAGAATCTCAGGCTTGCGGAACGCCTGTTGTAACTTATGCTACGGGGGGAAGCGGTGAGTCTGTTCCCAAAGAAAACATAGTAAACTCAGTGCAAGAATTTTATGAATCGTTGTTTGCATTTGAGAGAATGACGGTGGGTGTACCGATCTCTTCCAAGCAGGAAAAATATTCGGATTATTTGAGGTTGTATGAATGAAAATAGTATTCGTTTCAAATTATTACAATCATCATCAATCGGCTCTGTCTCAAGCTTTTTATAATAATACTCAAGGCGAGTATAGATTCATACAAACCGTTCCTATGGAAGAAGAACGAATAAAGATGGGATGGGGAGAAAACCTGCCGAACTTTGTAATAGAGAGTTATAAAGATAAGAAAACTTTTCAAGAATGCAGAGAATTGATTTTCGGCGCAGACGTAGTAATTGTCGGTGGAGGTCACGAAGTTGAAAAACTTGTCCGTAAACGTATACAAGCAAATAAAATAACTTTTAGATATTCCGAAAGGATTTATAAAAACTGGAAAAACAGGATTACGATTCCGTTAAGGTTTATTAAGTATCATTTGACAAATGCAAAAAACACATATCTTTTGTGCGCAAGTGCATATGCAGCTCAAGATTATGCGTTAACGGGTAATTTTATTGGTAAAGCCTATAAGTGGGGATATTTTCCCGCCGTAAAAAAATATGAGAATATAGAAAAATTGATCGCCGATAAAACTCCCGTATCAATTCTATGGGTCGCAAGGCTCATAAGATTGAAACATCCGGATATTCCGATTCGAGTGGCGAAGCACTTAAAACAAGCGGGATACAAGTTTCATCTGTCTTTAATAGGAAACGGTGAGTTGGAAGATGAAATTCGAGAAATGATAAAAGAGGAAGATGTTGAAGATTGTGTGTTTATGCTCGGCGCGATGAAACCGGATGAAGTTCGTAAACATATGGAACAATCTGAAATATTTATATGCACTTCCGACTTTAATGAAGGATGGGGTGCCGTTATGAATGAAAGCATGAATAGTGCCTGTGCAGTGGTTGCAAGTCATGCTATCGGGAGTGTGCCGTTCTTAATAAATGATGGCGAGAACGGATTTGTTTACAAAAACGGGAATATCGATGATTTATTTAATAAAGTCAAGTTTTTGTTAGATAATCCGGAAAAACGAAAGCAAATGAGCCTTAATGCTTATAAAACAATGGTTGAAACTTGGAACGCCGAGAATGCGGTAAAGCAATTCTTATTATTGAATGATGCTTTGACTAATGGAAACGTTGGCGGAACAGGCAAGTACGGTCCGTGCAGTTTCGCATCGATAAACCCTTAAGTGAATGAAGAAAATAAAAGTGTGTTTGTTGTGGAGTGAATGCAATGATAGTTAAAATATTATTGATAGCATGTTTAATGCTGGCTATGATTCCGATTCGCAATAAAAAGACGGAAGCATTTGCAACATCTATAATTTTTGGGGTTATGATATGCATTTTCTCATTGAATAATTCTTCACTAGATCAATATGCTTATTCAATTTTATATGAAGATCATTCATATTTCTCTGTTGAATCGGGCTACATCGCTTTAATAACTTTGTCGGCAAAATTAGGGTTTAATTATATCCAGTTTAAAGCGTTGATAATGCTTGCAGCGTTTATCTTATTACATTCAAGGATTAAAAATTATAAACATATAAATATCAGAAAAGTTTTGTTACTATGGGGCTTTACGAGTTTTTGGTTTGATATAGAACAGTCAAGGTACATGATAGCGGCTTGTATTGTAATATTTGCTACTAAGTATCTGGAGACATGGAGAATCGGTAATTTTATTAAATTTGTTCTATTGATTTTGCTCGCTTTTACTATTCATACCACAATGATTGTTTTTCTTTCATTGACGCTGGTGTATTGCAATAAGAAGTTTTTGAATGTTGTTGCTGTAGTTTCTTGTATTGTAACGGGCTTATTTGTATTTATGGGCGGTGAAATTGAAATTATAGGGCAGTTGATATATAAAGTTATCCCTAACAAGAGAATACTAATGTGGTTTTCGTTTCATACCCATTGGGGATGGCTGGGGCCGGTCTCCGTACAATTTTTTATATTCGGTACGCTTTGGTATTGGAGAAGGACTCTTTCAAAAGGAAGAGGGGCGGTAGGGTTGTCCCCAAATGAAACGTCGTTCCTTACATCGGTGTATAAGATTTTTTTGGTTTCGTTTCTTTTTATGCCAATGTATGTCGTGTCGACTGAATTTTTAAGACTTATACGCGGATTGCTCTTGTTGTATTTTTCATGTGTTAGTATTTATTACGCACATGCGAATGCAAGAGGCAGGTCGTTTATCGTACTTGCAAGCGTTGTTTTTATAGTCTTGTTCAACGTGCAAGGACTAAACGGAATTCTGTTTTACAATGACTATTTTGTAGAGTATATGATTTTGCAAAACGATATTAATTCCACTCATTACTGGATATTGCTTCTTAGCATCGTTTCGGTCGTCGTATATGTAATAACCACATTTCATAGGAAGTTGAGATTATCTCCATGCAAAACAGATTTCGAGAAAACATAATTTTTAGCAGTATATATCAAATTGTAACGGTAATTACGCCTTTGATTACGTCTCCTTACATTTCAAGAGTTTTAGGCTCTGCAGGGTACGGGGATTATAATTATACGTTAGCGTTTGCAAACTTTTTTTTCTTGTTTGCAATGCTGGGGGTAAATAATTATGGGAATAGGAGTATAGCGAGCGTTAGAAGCGATCGGTATGCTTTAAGTAAAACGTTTTGGGAGATATACTCTTTACAAGTAATTTCGGCTTCTGTTTGTATATTGCTTTATGTTTCATTTTGTTTTGTTTATCCTTCTGCATCGATCCGCAAATTGTTTATTTTGCAAGGTGTTGTTGTCGCGGCAGCATTTACAGACATTAATTGGTTTGCGTTTGGATTAGAGAAATTTAAATTTACCACTATTAGAAATCTTATTGTTAAAATCTTGACTTTGATTGCCATCTTTGTTTTTATTCGTACGGAACGTGACACATGGATTTATATCTTAATAATTGAGGTTGGAACGGTTGGCGGTCTGTTTGCGGTCTGGTCACTCGTACGTCGCGAGACGGATTTTGTTAAGCCGAACCTAAAAGATATTCTAAAGCATCTGAAACTGAATTTTCTATTATTTATTCCTGTACTTGCAACGAGTGTTTATCAATCTACAGACAAAATAATGTTAGGGATCTTTATAGATAATACCGTTGTCGGATTCTATTCTTATGCAGAAAGCATTCTTAACGTCCCGTTGGGATTGATTACGGCCATCTGTACAGTTTCAATGCCAAGAATCACTAATTTGTTGTCGCAAGACAAGGGCACAGAAGCAAAGGAGTTGCTCGATCGTAGTTTGTTTTTTACTACTGTGCTTGAGATTGCATTGGTATTTGGACTGGCAGCTACGGCAAATCGATTCATCCCTTTATATTTAGGAGACGAATATGTAGAAACTGCAAAATTATTAGTCGTACTATCTTCAATCGTCCTGCTGTCGGGTTTGGCGAATGTTATAAGAATGATGTTATTGATCCCTCGGGCGAACGATAAGTTGTATGTGATGTCAGTAATTATCGGTGCGGTAGCAAATATTATAGGAAATTTTGCTTTAATGCCGAATCTGGGTGTGATAGGTGCTTGTATATCGACGATTTTAGCTTATTTACTAGTTTTAATTGTACAGATGATCGGTTCGAGAAAAGACGTTAAATATCCTAAGTTTTTATTGTCGATTGTTCCGTTTGTGCTGCTTGGAGCCATGATGTATTTTACAGTTTCGTTTATCGATAAAAATTTAGTGCTCAATGATTGGATACTGGTCGTATTGGAGATCGTGGTCGGTGTTTTTTTCTATGGTGCCGGTACGGCTGTGATGATGTTCGTTTACGGTAAGGTTTTAAAAAAGATACCGTTAAAATATTAGTGATTAAACAACAGTTCGAGGTTTTTATGAATCAAAGCGTACTTTTATTTGAGAATAATATCGATGTGATCGACTTTAACAGACGGCCTGTAGATGGAATTAATTGCACTCAAACGTCGATGTTCAGAGAAGACTTACAACCGTTGTTATTGAAATGCTTTAGACGTTTGTTCAAGTTTACGACTATATTAACATTAGGTGCATGGTATAAAGACGGAAAACATTATGACTGTGCTATCATACCGGATGTGTTTTTCAACTTGAATATTCTAAAAATACTCACTGACCGAAAGAAAGCAGACAGGCAAATATTATATTACAGAAACAGAATAAGACAATGCGATCTCGAAAATATCGAATTTGCAAAGAAAAACGGATTTATTCTTGCTTCATACAGCCTTGAGGATTCAAATGATTATCAGATGAATTTCGTTCCGCAATACTGGAACAAAAAAATAATATCGGGCAAAAGCACAATTGTAAATAATGATGTTTATTTTTTGGGGGCAGTCAAGAACAGATATAAACAGCTGATAGAAATTAAAAACGAGTGTGAATTACATGGGTTGCTAACAAAATTTCAGATCGTGTCTAAAAAACCATTGCCGTACACAATGAAGAATAGCGTAAAGTATACGGAAGTTGTTTCGAATATTTTATCATCAAAAGCAATAGTCGATGTTGTTGCTGATGATAATTGGGGTTTGACTTTAAGACCGTTGGAGGCTTTAATGTCGAGAAAAAAGCTTATTACAAACTATACAGATATAAAAAAGTATGATTTTTATGTCTCTAACGCCGATAATATCTTTATAATCGGAGAAGATTGTTGGGATAAATTAAATGAGTTTGTTAATAGCCCGTTTACGGATTGCGATACCACATTAGATCATTACGATAGCGAATGTTGGTTGAAAAAAATAGCAAGCTTGCAGAATTAAACTTGCAAAAGACAAAAGGAACTCCGATTTTCGTGAGAAAAACACAGGTGACAAAATTCAGATGAAAGGAATTATTTTAGCTGGTGGGGCAGGGACAAGACTCTATCCTTTGACGATGGTGACAAGTAAACAATTATTGCCGGTGTACGATAAGCCGATGATATACTATCCACTGTCAACGCTGATGCTCGCGGGCATCAAAGAAATTCTCGTCATTTCCACGCCGACGGATTTGCCGAATTTTGAGAGGCTTTTGGGGAATGGCTCTGCATTTGGATTAAGCCTTTCGTATAAGGTTCAACCTTCTCCGGATGGTCTGGCTCAGGCATTTATCCTTGGGGAAGACTTTATTGGGGATGATGCTTGTGCTATGGTCCTCGGAGATAATATTTTCTATGGTAACGGCTTTGGAAAAGTTTTAAAAAAGACTGTTAACGATGCAGAAAAAAATAATAGAGCTACAGTGTTTGGGTATTATGTCACTGATCCGGAACGCTTCGGTGTTGTTGAATTTGATGAGAAATGGAAAGCAATATCCATTGAGGAGAAACCAAAACAGCCAAAGTCAAATTATGCCGTAACCGGATTATATTTCTATCCTGCCGGCGTGAACCGAAAAGCCAAAGAAGTAAAGCCGTCAAATCGCGGGGAATTGGAAATTACAACACTTAATGAAATGTATCTACAAGAAGGTTTGCTCGATGTGCAGCTTTTGGGACGTGGATTTGCTTGGCTTGACACAGGAACGTTTTCAAGTCTTGCTAGGGCGACTGCGTTTGTGGAAATGGTGGAAAATCAGCAAGGTATTATCATTTCTGCACCCGAAGAAATTGCTTATGTAAATGGTTGGATATCAAATAAAGAACTCCTTAGCGCCGCAGAACGCTATGGAAAATCGCCGTATGGTGAACATCTTAAAAAGGTTTTAGACGGTGAAATAAAGTATTGAGGGTTATAGGATTATGGGGAATTTTACTTTCAACGAGACGAAGATTAAGGGAGTGTACATCATTGATGTTAAAACCTATGGAGATAATCGCGGATATTTTATGGAAACATACAAAGAGAGCGATTTTCTGATTGCGGGGCTTAACTATAAATTTGTTCAGGATAACCAGTCAAGTAGTAAAAAAGGTGTTCTTAGGGGATTGCATTTCCAGAAGACTTACCCGCAAGCGAAACTTGTCCGAGTGTTGAGTGGCGAGGTGTTTGATGTGGCGGTTGACTTAAGAAAAAATTCAGAGACCTATGGTCAATGGGTAGGGGTGCTGCTTTCCGGAGAAAACCACAGACAGCTTATGATACCGCGCGGTTTCGCACATGGATTTGTCGTTGTGTCTGAGTACGCTGAATTTGCATATAAGTGCGATGAACTATATCATCCGGAAGACGAGGGCGGGATCGCGTGGAACGATCCGGATATCGGGATTGAATGGGGCGACCTTAAGGAGATAATTCTTAGTGAAAAGGATAAAAAGAATCCCACATTAGCAGAATGCAAGATGGAGTTTGAAATATGAAAGTATTTGTGACAGGTGTCAACGGTCAACTTGGTCACGACGTGATGAATGAACTTAATAAACGCGGATATGATATTGTCGGTAGTGATTTGAATTCTGAATATTCCGGGGTGCAAGATGGTTCTTATGTCGTTTCGGCATCTTATGTATCGCTTGACATTACAGAAAAAGCCTCAGTCGAAAAAGAAATAAAAAAGATTCACCCTGATGCAGTTATTCATTGTGCAGCGTGGACAGCCGTTGACATGGCGGAGAACGATGACAATGCTGTTAGTGTTAGAAAAGTTAATCGTGACGGAACGCAGAATATCGCCGATGTATGTGAGAAAATAAATGCAAAAATGGTCTATATTTCTACGGATTACGTCTTTGACGGACAAGGAACAAAACCTTGGACGCCCGATTGTAAAAATTACAAACCATTAAATTTTTACGGACAGACAAAATTGGAAGGGGAGCTTGCGGTTTCGAGTACCCTTAAATCATATTTTATTGTTCGTACCGCTTGGGTATTCGGGCTTAACGGAAAAAACTTTATTAAAACAATGCTAAATGCCGGAAGAACGCATAATGAAGTAAGAGTTGTAAACGATCAGATCGGAACTCCCACTTATACTTTTGATTTGGCGCGTCTTCTTGTTGATATGATAGAAACAGAAAAATACGGATATTATCACGCAACGAATGAAGGCGGATATATCAGTTGGTACGATTTTACCAAGGAAATATATGAACAAGTCGGATTAAAAACAAAGGTTATTCCGGTTACCACAACTGAGTATGGACTTAGCAAAGCGAAGCGACCGTTTAATAGTAGGCTTGATAAAAGCAAATTGATAGAAAACGGGTTTAAGCCTCTTCCCGATTGGAAAGATGCTGTTTCCCGCTATTTAAAAGAAACAGGAGAAATTTAAAATGAAAACGATTCTGGTGACAGGCGGGGCAGGATTTATCGGCTCAAATTTTATATATCTATTGCTCGAAGAAAGAAAAGATTGTCGTGTTGTTTGTGTAGATGCGCTAACTTATGCGGCAAATGTTCACACATTAAGCAAAGCCATGAAAAATTCTAACTTTGTTTTTTATAAAGAAGATATAAGAAACAGAGATGGCATTTTTGCAATCTTTGAAAAAGAACATCCGGATATTGTCGTAAATTTTGCGGCAGAATCTCATGTGGATCGTTCTATCGAGAATCCCGGAATCTTCCTTGAAACCAACATTCTTGGCACTCAAGTAATGATGGATGCATGCCGTAAATACGGAGTTGAAAGGTATCACCAGGTTGGTACAGATGAGGTTTATGGTGATCTGCCGCTCGATAGACCGGACTTGTTTTTTCACGAGGATACGCCGATACATACGAGTTCGCCATATTCAACATCTAAGGCTTCTGCCGATTTGCTTACATTAGCATATTATAGAACTTATGGGCTCCCAGTAACGATTTCGCGCTGTTCCAACAACTACGGACCTTATCAGTTTCCAGAAAAGCTAATCCCGCTTATGATTAATAATGCTTTGCAAAATAAGTCTCTCCCCGTATATGGAGAAGGATTGAATGTTCGGGATTGGTTATACGTGAAAGATCATTGTTATGGTATTCTCGCGGTTTTAGAGAAAGGTAAGATAGGGGAGATCTATAATCTTGGAGGACATAACGAAAAAGCAAATATTGAAATTGTTAAGATTATTTTAAAAGAACTTAATAAGCCCGAGAGTCTTATCAAACATGTGGGAGACCGTAAAGGACACGATCAACGATATGCGATTGATCCAAGCAAAGCAAATAAGGAACTTGGTTGGAGTCCGACAACAAAGTTTGCGGACGGTATAAAACTAACAATTCAATGGTACAGGGACCATATGGATTGGATGCAAGAATGTACAAGCGGTGAATATAAAAAATACTATGAAGAAATGTACAATAAAAGATAATAATCATTGTAAATATTAGGGTCAGCCATCAATATAAAAATCAGATGACTATATGGAGTATAAGGAAATGAGTTTGTTTGCTAATAAAACACTAATGATTACAGGCGGGACTGGTAGTTTTGGAAATGCTGTTTTAAACCGTTTTCTCAAAACAGATATAGGAGAAATAAGGATTTTTTCGCGCGACGAGAAAAAACAAGATGATATGCGACATGAATTTCAGGCGAAGATGCCCGAAGTTGCAGATAAAATTAAGTTTTACATAGGCGACGTGCGCGACTTGCAATCGGTGAAGGGTGCGATGCATGGCGTAGACTACATATTCCACGCGGCGGCATTAAAACAGGTGCCTTCCTGCGAGTTTTTCCCGATGGAAGCTGTGAGAACGAACATAATAGGCACGGACAACGTATTGACGGCTGCAATCGAAGAAGGCGTAGAAGCTGTGATTTGTCTTTCTACGGATAAGGCGGCATACCCTATCAACGCTATGGGTATCACCAAGGCGATTGAGGAGAAAGTTGCAGTGGCAAAATCCCGAAACAGCGGAAAAACCAAAATCTGTTGTACGCGTTACGGCAACGTAATGTGTTCGAGAGGTTCGGTTATTCCGCTTTGGATCGAGCAAATTAAAAACGGACAACCTATCACGATCACCGAACCGAAAATGACGAGGTTTATTATGTCGTTAGATGAGGCGGTAGACCTCGTGCTGTTCGCGTTTGAACACGGAGACAACGGCGACCTGCTCATCCAAAAAGCCCCCGCGTGTACAATAAGAACGCAGGCGGAAGCGGTGTGCGAACTGTTCGGCGGAAAGAAAGAAGACATCAGAGTTATAGGCATACGCCACGGCGAAAAAATGTACGAAACGCTTCTCACGAACGAAGAGTGCGCGAAGGCGGTGGATATGGGCAATTTCTACCGCGTGCCTGCGGATAACAGAGGACTGAACTACGACAAGTATTTCAAAGAAGGCGACGAGAAGAGAAATGTGTTGAAGGAGTTCAATTCCAACAATACATGTATTCTGAATCGTGAAGAAACGAAGGCAAAAATAGCAAGCCTTAAATACATACAGGATGAGCTGGCAATGCTTGGGAAGTAACAGTGAAGCGATATGAAGATATTAGTGACGGGAGCGAAGGGGTTCGTAGGAAAGAACCTTGTATGCGCGCTTAATAACATAAAAGACGGAAAGAATAAAACTCGTCCCGAGTTGGAAATTGAACGGGTTTTCGAGTACGATATAGACGGCACGGCGCAAGAGCTCGACGAGTATTGTAAAGAATCGGATTTCGTGTTCAACATTGCTGGGGTGAACAGACCGAAAGATCCCGAAGAATTTCGGAAAGGGAATTTCGGGTTCGCGTCGCGGCTTTTGGAAACGCTGAAAAAACACGGGAATAAATGTCCCGTAATGCTTTCGTCGTCCATTCAGGCGACGCTTATCGGACGTTACGACGGCGAATACGGAAGAAGCAAAAAGGCCGGCGAAGATCTGTTTTTCGATTATGAGAATGAAACGGGTGCGAAGGTTCTTGTGTATCGTTTTCCGAATTTGTTCGGCAAATGGTGTCGTCCGAATTACAACAGTGTGGTTGCGACTGTTTGCAATAACACCGCTAACGATTTGCCTATAACGATAAATGACCGTTCGACCGAACTTGAACTGCTGTATATAGACGATCTTGTGGCAGAAATGCTGGACGCTTTGGAAGGCAAAGAGCATCGTGCAGAGTTTAACGGGATAGAAACGGTACTCTCCGAAAACGGGAGGTATTGCGCCGCGCCGATAACGCATAAGGTAACGCTCGGCGAGATAGCGGACTTGCTTGAGAGGTTCAAAACTCAGCCGCAAACGCTCGTAATGCCCGAAATACCGAGCAATTCATTCGCTAAAAAGCTGTATTCGACGTATTTGTCGTATTTACCGAAAGAGAAAGTGGCGTTTCCTCTCAAAATGAACGTAGACGCGAGGGGAAGCTTTACGGAGCTTTTGAAAACGGAGAACTGCGGGCAATTTTCGGTAAATATATCCGATCCTAAGATAACTAAGGGTGAACACTGGCATGACAGCAAGTGGGAGTTCTTTATCGTCGTGTCGGGGAGAGCGTTGATAGAGGAACGTAAAATCGGCACGGACGAAGTCCTTAAATTTGAAGTGAGCGGTGACAAGATAGAAGCAGTGCATATGTTACCGGGGTACACGCATAACATAACGAATTTAAGCGAAACGGAAAAACTGGTAACGCTTATGTGGGCAAACGAGCAGTTTAGTACTGCGCACCCCGACACATATTTCGAAAAGGTAGAAAAGTAAGTTTTAATAGAACTGAGGTAGAAAATGGTTATCAAACAAATTAAGAATAGTGACGAGATTTTACGGGCTGATGAGATTATATTAGTTCCTTATGCAAATAAGGACAATGCGAATACAGGTGTCAATATAAAGAACAGTAACGGACGGATTGATCTGTATTTAAAAAACTGTTGTGTTGCTTTGTTGTCTGCGCGACATTATAATCCTGATTGTGATGTTGCATTGGCTACAAATATTGATGTGCCGGATAAATACTTAAATATTTTGCGTGGTCATAATATAAAGATTATTAAAATCCCATTTGATAATTTCACTTTTGAAGATCGGTATCCGTGGAATTTAGCTTTTTATAAGATTTGCGTAATTGACTATGTAGTAAAAAACTACAACTACAAGTATGTTTCCTGTATGGATAGCGATGTGTACGTTCAATCATCATTTGAAAATATCTGGAAAGAGTGTGATTACTCTATTTTGTTGTACGATATCAACCATGGCTTACAGGTTAGAGATTATAGGTTATTTGTGGAAGAAGTTACGGCGTTTACAGGAAACAATACTTTAATTACGCATTACGGGGGTGAGTTT
>ULYM01062794.1_pt1 | contig 13739 bp, 10 predicted proteins | sample 1962141 | NCBI WGS metagenome assembly ULYM01 (sample SAMEA4835862, study PRJEB28245) | human gut metagenome | biome: gut microbiome; material: fecal sample | place: Denmark | collected 2008
CATGCCTGGTGGGCTATCCACGGACTTCCGCACCTGAGCCCAAAATTCTGCCAAGAGGCGAAGAGAAAATGTGTATGCAGAGATGATTTCCGAAAATTGCTGTACAGAACTTGCCGATTACCCAATAGAGAATTTGCTGGAAATGATTCAAATGGCAATAGGTAGATTACCTGATAAATATAGAGAAGCTTTTGTTCTACATCGTTTTCACGATTGTACATATCAAGAAATTGCAGAAAAACTGAATGTTTCACCAAAAACGGTTGATTATAGAATTGGAAAAGCTCTTAAAATTCTGCGTGAGGAATTCAAGGATTATTTTCCGATTTGCCTACTTTTGTATTCACAACATTTTGTTACTTATTAATGCAGTATAAGAATTCTTGCTATTGCGAGTTGAGAGGATTGGGTATTAGAAAGTTTATTCACTCTATTATTCATCTTATTTCCCAGAAAGGGTTGAGAATAAAAGTGTAGACAGCACAAAAAAAGAGAACCCTTTGCAAAGAAAGGATTCTCTTGTATGTTGTCGTGATGAGAATGGTCTCATCTCGGCTTTCTTACTTGAAGTATCTCTTGTAGAGACCTGCAAATCCTGCAGCGTGGCGAGCCTCGTCTTTTGCCATCTCGTGAACGGTGTCGTGGATAGCATCAGAACCCTGCTCCTTAGCCAGCTTGGCGATACGGAACTTGTCCTCGCATGCACCCTTCTCGGCAGCAATACGTGCCTCGAGGTTGCTCTTTGTGTCGCCCAAAACCTCGCCGAGCAACTCGGCAAAGCGTGAAGCATGATCGGCCTCCTCGTAAGCATAGCGCTTGTAAGCCTCTGCTATTTCAGGATAGCCCTCACGGTCAGCCTGACGTGCCATGGCCAAGTACATACCTACCTCGCCACACTCACCGTTGAAGTGGTCTTTCAAACCCTTGATAACATCTTCGTTAACGCTGTCCTTGTAGGCCTGGCCCAACACGTGAACAGTAGCAAATGTCATATCGTCGTCAACAGCATCCTCCATCTCCTTGAACTTGCTGGCAGGAGCCTTGCAGATAGGACACTTCTCTGGAGCCTCAGTACCTTCGTAGATATAACCACAAACAGTACAAATAAATTTTTTCTTCATAATGCTTTGTATTTTAATTGTTGTATAATTGTTGTTAATTAATTCTTGTTTGTTGATTTCGCAAAGCGTTCTGTTCCATTTCGGCAATACAGTCGGAGCAGATGCCCTTATAGTAGAGCTGCTGTTCCTGCACGAGGTTGCCGTCGATACAGATCTCGTGTTGCAACTGTGGTGCGTCTTCATCCATCATGTCGATGACTCGTCCGCATTTCTTGCAGAAAAAGTGCACGTGACTTTTCGGATTTCCATCGTAGCACACGCGGTGTTCGTCGATGGTGATCATCTGTGCCGCTCCTTTTTCGCTCAGCATGCGTAGGGTGTTGTAAACTGTAGTCCTGCTCAAGGTAGGAATCTGCTTGTACAGTCCTTGGTAAACATCCTCTACCGTGGGATGGATGGGATGATTGATGAGCCAGGCCATGATAGCCAACCTTTGTTTAGATGGGCGTATACCCGTTTCCAATAGTCTGTTGTTTGCCTCTTGCTCTGTCATTCGCTTTGTTTTTATTTGTTTACGATGCAAAGGTAGGCATTTTATTTGTAACTGCAAAATAAATTTGGAGAAATTACAAATATTTTTTGTAATTTCTCCAAATTCCTTACATTTCACCTTTATTTACTGAGCTTTCTTGCATTTACATCTTATACAACTTTCTTAAATGGGGAAGCTATAGATGTGAAACACCTTATTATATATAGGTAGGAAAGTGCTTGCTTCGAAGTTCCTTTTAGGGTCATTATCTGAGGTCGATGACTTCAGCCGAAGGGAACTCCTTGGCGTTGAAGGCAAACGAACTGTTAGGTATGCTGCGTGCCTTGAAGTTGCTCACCTTGATGGTGCTCCATGTTTTGCCCTGTCTCATTTTGACTTGCGAGGGAACATAAGTTTTCTGATTGATGGTGATGTAGAGTTCGGCAACTGACCGTTTCTGGTTTTGTGCTGTCAGATGAACCTGATAGTTGTTGCCGCTTTTCTTCATGTTCATTTTATATCCTGTCTTATATATATTAATAAAGGTATAGGGGTTCATTGCCATCTGTTGGGCCTGGGTTGGGGTAGAGATGTTTACCTCGTTGGTCTTCTTCAGATATGACCATTGAGTCTTTCCGTTGAACCATACGATAGCTTGTGGCGTACGGGCATTGAATTTGTTTCCTTTGATGGCAATAGTGCCGCTGCTCGAACCTATTTTCGCATTTGATATGGTGAAGTTGGCGCTTGCACCGCTCTTGTTGCCTATGACTTTTGCTGTTCTGTCGAGTACCTGTTGGGCGCTCTGGGCAAATGCACTTAGCCCTATCAGGGCCATGAGTGCGATAAGAATCGTTTTCTTCATGTTTTTAGTGTGTTAACTCTATTAATCCTGATTTTATAGGAAGGATATTTCCGATAGACCAAAGAAAGTGACATTCCTCCTTGTCTCTTGGCAATATCCTCCATTTTTTATATTTGAATTACTGTCCACGGAGTGCAGCCAGCAGGTTGTTGAGTTGGTTCTCATCCTGTACGAGCACCTCTCTTGGCTTGCTGCCCTGTGCTGCTCCTACAATGCCGGCAGCCTCAAGCTGGTCCATGAGTCGTCCGGCACGGTTGTAACCGATAGAGAATCGACGTTGTATCATACTGGTACTTCCCTGTTGCGATAGGACAATGGCATGGGCAGCTTCCTCGAAGAATGCGTCGAGATTACGTGTATCCACGTTTCCTGCTCCTGTGGCATTGTCATCGTTGGCTGGTTCTGGCAGTTCCATAGGTTCGATAGGACCAGGCTGTTCGCAGATGTAGTCGTTGATGCGCTCGATTTCGGGTGTGTCAACAAAAGCACATTGTACACGTACAGGCTCCTGTCCTCCCTGATAAAGCATGTCGCCTCGTCCTATCAGCTGGTTGGCACCAGTACGGTCGAGGATGGTCTTGGAGTCGATGGCGGCTGTAACCTTGAATGCGATACGGCCAGGGAAGTTGGCCTTGATATTACCCGTGATGATGCTTGTGGTAGGACGCTGAGTGGCTATCACCATGTGTATACCTACGGCACGTGCCAGCTGGGCGATACGTGCTATAGGCAGCTCGACCTCCTTGCCTGCGGTCATGATAAGGTCGCCAAACTCATCGATAATAACTACGATGTAAGGCATGTACTCATGTCCGTCGGTAAGACGCAGTTTGTGGTTGATATATTTCTGGTTGTACTCCTTGATGTTTCTGGCTCCAGCCTTCTTCAGCAAGTCGTATCGGCTGTCCATGAGCACACACAGGCTGTTGAGTGTGCGAACCACCTTGGTAACATCGGTAATGATAGGCTCTTCCTCATCGGGCAAGGCTGCCATAAACTTGTTGGTGATGCGTGAGTAAACGCTGAACTCTACCTTCTTAGGGTCGATAAGCACAAACTTCAGTTCGTTGGGGTGCTTCTTATATAATAAGGAGGTGATGATGGCATTCAGACCTACAGACTTACCCTGACCGGTAGCACCGGCAACGAGCAGGTGAGGAATCTTAGCCAGGTCGACCATGAACACCTCGTTGGTAATGGTCTTACCCAGAGCGATAGGCAGTTCCATCTTTGTTTCCTGGAACTTTCTGGAGTTGAGGATACTCTCCATGCTCACAATGTTTGGCTTGGCGTTAGGCACCTCGATACCTATGGTTCCCTTGCCAGGGATAGGAGCAATGATACGTATTCCCAAGGCTGCAAGACTCAAGGCGATGTCGTCCTCGAGATTCTTGATTTTAGAGATGCGCACACCTTCGGCAGGCTGTATCTCATAGAGTGTGATGGTAGGACCCACCGTAGCTCGTATGGTACGTATGGTAACACCAAAGTTGCCCAACACCTCGATGATGCGGTTTTTGTTGGCTATCTGTTCTGCCTCGTCGATATAGTTGCCATTGTCCTCATACTTCTTGAGCAGGCTCAGGGTGGGGTACTTGTACTTGGTGAAAGGCTCCTTGGGGTTGATGGGCGTATTGAGATGCTCCACATTGCTTACCACTGTTCCGTGTGCCTTTTCGTCGGCGGCAGCTATGGATATATCCATATCGATATTTCCTCCAGCTACCATGTTGGCGTCCTTTGCCTCCTGTTCAGCCTTCTGGGCACGAAGCTCACGCTGTTTCTCCAGCAGCGACTTTTCTTCTATAGGGTTTTCTGCCTGCGTGTTCTCGTCTTTCTTGAGGCCTTCTTCTGGGTTCACGTCGAGGTCGATCACCTGTGCAGGTTCTGGGTCTTTGAACTCCTCAAGCACGGTGCTTGGCAGGTCTTCATCTTCCTCCTCTACAGGTTCGGCCTGATTGTCCTCAGCCTCGTCGGTAACAGGTTCCTCTTCATCTTTTTTGTGATTGGTGATTTCGAAAGACACCCTCTTGGATATGAATCCAATAGGGTTGAGAGCCTTTCTGATGACCGTGATGGTCTCGGTAGTAAGATAGGTGAGGAATGCCACGGCAACGATGAGCAGGATGGCTGTGAGTCCTGGAGGTCCCATGATGTCCTCGAGCCGCTGTACGACGAATAGTCCATGTTTACCGCCAGGATTGAAGATGAGGTCACCCATAAGTGGTGTGAGGAGCTTGGAAAAAGTTACCGAGCTCCAGAACATAACCACCATCATGCATAGAAACCATTTCAGCAAATTGATTTTATAGGCATGCATGAGTTGAAAGCCCACCAGCACGCAGAACAAAGGCAGCAGGAAGGCAGGGAAACCAAAGTTGACCGACATGAGCCAATAGGAGATGATGGCGCCCCAGGAGCCGCAATAGTTCTGAAACTGTCGTCCGGTATTGATCCATTCTCCCTGTTGCAAATCTTCCAATATACTTTGGTCGGCTGCCCCCGTATTGAGAAACGACACCATAGCAATGATGACGTAAACAGATGCGAAGAAGAGAATTAATCCTAAAAAGAAGTCAGTTATAGTGTTGTTGAACAAATATTCCAAACCTAAGGCCTCGCTGAAAGATTTGGCCTTGCGTTGCGTTTTTTTCTTTGCCATTTTTTATACAATTATTTATTTATCTGCAAAATTAGAGAAAATAAATGAGAAACTCGTCATTTTCTCGTCATTTTTTCTTAATTTTGCAATCGAAAGTAAGAAAAGATTAATGAAGATTCTATTTAAAAAGTTCGATAAGCGCGAAATTACTGGTCTTCCGAAAGTGTTGTTTCAGGGTCGTATCATAACGATTATCACCCCTGGCGAGACAGAGAAGGCTGTGGATTATCTGCTGAGCCAGAAGATATTAGGCTTTGATACAGAAACTCGTCCTTCATTCAAGAAGGGTCAAAGATATGAGGTGTCGTTGCTGCAAGTGAGTACGCACGACACCTGTTTCCTCTTTCGTCTGAACCTGACGGGCATCACGCCTGCCATCATACGATTGTTGGAGGATAAGAAAGTTGTCAAGGTGGGATTGTCCTGGCACGACGACCTGTTGCAGTTGCATCGCAGGGCAGAATTCAAGGCTGGCAATTTTGTGGAGTTGCAGGATGTGGCTGAAAAGTTTGGTATTGAGGACAAAAGTTTGCAGAAACTCTATGCCAACCTCTTTCATATGAAGATAAGCAAGGCGCAGCGCCTGAGCAATTGGGAGCAGACGATATTGCGAGATGCCCAAAAACTCTATGCGGCTACTGATGCCTGGACCTGCATCAAGATATATGAAGAGTTGCAGCGACTCTCGCGTGACGGGGATTATGAACTCGTGGAACCAGTGAAACTGGTGGAAGCGGAGAGTGAAGTAGTGAAGAGTAAAGAGGCAAAGAATGAAGAAGTGCCCCAATCTTCACCTATTATTTAAAACGTGTAAAGTAATAAACTAAACTTTCGCAAATAGGGAAGTTAAAGGATTTAAAGAAGTTGGCGAAGTCTAAGCCATATGTTTTAGGCTGAGTATTCAACCCAAAAGGCTGTTGTCTGTAACTCCTAACGACCGAAGGGAGTGATAACTTGTTTAATTACTATAACTTCTGAACTTGCTAAAGTTCAATAAAAATAAAATATGTATAAACAGATATTTCTGAAGAGAGGAAAAGAAGAGTCGCTCAAGCGATTTCATCCCTGGATATTCTCTGGTGCCATTCATCACATGGACGAGGGCATCGAGGAAGGCGAGACGGTAAGAGTCATCACAGCCGCGGGCGAGTTTATAGCCGTAGGTCATTACCAGATAGGCTCTATCGCCGTACGTGTGCTTTCCTTCGAGGATATAGAGATCAATACCGACTTCTGGTGCGAGCGTCTGCAGTCTGCACTCGATGTTCGTATCGGTGTAGGTATAGCCGACAGTCCTACCAACAATACATATCGACTGGTGCATGGCGAGGGCGACTATCTGCCTGGACTGGTGATAGACTGCTATGGTTCTACAGCCGTGATGCAGGCGCACAGTGTGGGCATGCATGTCTGCCGCAACGAGATTTGCCAGGCCTTGGTGCAGGTGATGGGCGATCGTATAGCCAATGTATATTATAAGAGCGAGACAACTCTGCCTTATAAAGCTGACCTGCATCAAGAGAATGGATTCCTCGTAGGTGGAGATGCCAGCAATGTGGCGATGGAGAACGGACTGAAGTTTCATATCGACTGGCTACGCGGACAGAAGACAGGTTTCTTTGTCGATCAGCGTGAGAACCGCTCACTCTTGGAGCAGTATGCCAAGGGCAAGAGCGTGCTCAATATGTTCTGCTACACGGGTGGCTTCTCTGTTTATGCCATGCGTGGCGATGCCAAGCAAGTACACTCGGTAGACAGCAGTGCCAAGGCCATAGAGCTGACCAACGATAATGTAGCGCTCAACTTTCCTGGTGATGCCCGACATGAGGCTTTCTGCGAAGATGCTTTCAAGTATCTTGACGAGCACGACCAGCAGTACGACCTCATCGTGCTCGATCCTCCAGCCTTTGCCAAGCACCGTGCAGCTCTGCGCAATGCCTTGAAGGGTTATACCCGTCTCAATGTGAAGGGCCTGCAGCGCATCAAGAAAGGAGGCATCCTCTTTACTTTCAGCTGTTCGCAGGTGGTCACAAAGGACAATTTCCGCAATGCTGTTTTTACGGCTGCAGCCCAGGTGGGCAGAAAGGTGAGAATCCTGCATCAGTTGCATCAGCCTGCCGACCATCCCATCAATATTTATCATCCAGAGGGTGAGTATCTGAAGGGACTCGTACTTTATGTGGAGTAAAATATTTTATAATGAATAAGAAAATATTTTTATTATTATTCGTTTGTTGTGCGGCGTTGGGGATAAGCAGTTGTGGCGATTCTCATGAGAAGCGTGCGCGTTTGAGCAAGGCAGAGAAGGCTCGGCTCGACAGCATCGACCGCGCCTCGTTCAAGGTGGGAGTGATGCCTACGCTCGACTGTCTGCCTGTGCTTGTGGCAAAGGATTTTCATCTCTTTGATACGTTGGGTGTGGATGTTCATCTGCGTCATTTCAATGCACAGATGGACTGCGATACTGCGCTGACCAACAAGCGAGTAGAAGGTTCGGTGACTGATTTGGTTAGGGCTGCACGTCTGCAGTCCAAGGGTACAAAACTTACCTTTCCTATCGCGACCTTTGCCTATTGGCAGATTATTTCCAACAAGCGTTCGCGTATCTCCGAACTCAAGCAGTTGTCTGACAAGATGATTGCCATCACCCGCTATTCTGCAACCGACTATCTTGCCACTCTTGCCATCGACAGCGTACATCCCAAATATGATGTCTATCGTGTGCAGATCAATGACGTGAACATACGACTCAAGATGTTGCTCAACAACGAGATGGATGCCGTGCTCCTTTCTGAGCCTCAGGCCACACGTGCTCGGCTTGAAGGTCATGTGAAGTTGATGGACAGCCGTGATAAGAACGTACGTCTGGGTGTGTTCGCTTTCCGTACAGAGGCCTTGAAGGAACCACGTCGCAAGCAGCAGTTGGATCTCTTTATCAAGGCTTACAATATGGCAGTTGACAGTATCAACAAGAACGGAGTGCAGCATTACAAGAATTTGATTATCAAGGATTGCGGTGTTGATGCCCGCACGGTTGATGCCTTGCCAAAGCTTCGTTATCAGCATGCCGGAAGTCCGCGTAAGCACGATCGGAACATAGCGAACTCTATTAAAAACTAAATAGCAGTAAAAATGTCAAGCGATTTACATTTGGTTCTACATCAGCAGGACAAGATCCAGCTCATGGAACATTTTAATGAATATGTATATCAGTTGAAGTCTGTTATTGATACTCAATTCAGCATGACAGACCTTAGGGCTGAGGTGGAAGACTTGTTGGATGACTATAACCGCATGTTGCATTTTTTCGCATGTGCCAGCAAAGACCCCAATGCACTCTCAGTCTTTTCCTCTCTTGTAGAACGGCTTTTAAAACTGGAGCACCATGTAGAGCTTGAAAGGGCAATTTCATCCAATCAGGTGTTCAAGGCTGCTGCCATCCGCATCAATGGTGCCGACCTGATGTCGATTCTTCAGAGGTTGGAACAGTCGGATGCTTCCTTCGAGGATTTTCGCAAGGCTTTCGATGCTGTTCTTGTAAGCCATCAGTGGAACAGTGCTATTTCTCAATATGTAACCACTCTGTTGGTAGAGGAAAAGATTTCTCAGGTAGCAGCTTTGATGATAGAGAGCGCAATGATGTTGGCCTGTCTTGTGAGTTTCGATCTACAGAAATCGAAAACGTTGCTTTCTGTCTATCAGCTTTCTGCCTGTGAGGCCATCCGCCAGCATGCCTTGGTAGGTTTGGCTCTCTCTATGCCCTGGTCTTCCATCTATGCAGCCGACATGAAGGAGAAGCTCTTGGACGGACAGCAGGTCAAACGGGTGAAGAAGGATTTGCAGTCGTTGCAGAAGCAGATTTTCCTGTGCCAGCAAACCTCTGCGGTTTCTGCCGACATCGACAAGAATATCATGCCCGATCTCATCAAGTTGAGCCACAATGGCTACAAGATGATGAAGAGCAACGTACTGGAGGACACCTCTGTCGAGGAGATAGTAGATTCCGAGATGGAAGACCGTCTTATGGACAAGTTGGACAAGACCATGGAGAAAATGCAGGTTAGGAGGGATGCAGGACTTGATGTCAACTATTCCACCTTCAGCAAGATGAAGAATTATGCCTTCTTCCATCGCTTCTCCAACTGGTTTGTGCCTTTCACGATTGACCATCCCGATATGAGCCAGTTGAAGAAAGCTCTTGGCGACAAAGCTGATTTTATGATTACTATCGCAGGTTCAACTATGAGCGAAGGTGACAAGTACAGTCTTCTTTTCTCTTTGCAAAACGTTCTTGAGCGTATGCCTCAGTATAAGGATATGATTTTTCCGAAATCTGTAAACCCTCCCAAGAGCGAAGATTTCGACTTCCTGCAAAATGATGCGGTGGCCTTACGTCGTAACTATCTGCAGGATCTTTACCGATTCTTCCAGTTGGCTCCTATGCGCAATGGCTTCCCCAATCCGTTTGTCAACGAAAGTAATTCTTGGATCGATCCTGCTTTCCTGAGCAGCGATGTCTTTACCGATTTTGATGATTTGGATGATGTGCATCTCAGCGTATGCCGATTCCTTGCCAAAAGCAAGAATTATGTAGAACTCAACCATTATTTGCGCAATTTCAGTTTAGATTCTGATGATGGAGTCGTCTTGAAGGCACTCTGTATGATGCATGTTAAGAAACGCTATGATATAGCAGTCTTTTTGCTGAAACCCATCTTTGATAAGAATCCGGGAAATGTGGCAGTAGGCAAGTTGTTGGTGAAATGCTATTTGCAGCAGGACAAGTACAAGGAGGCGCTTGATATCTTCGATGCCTTGAGCGATAAGTTGGGCGATAATCCTTCGCTCCTTCTTACCAAGATTGACTGTCTGCGTTCCACATATCTTTACAGCGAGGCTCTGAAAGTGGCTTACGAGTTGGATTACAAATATCCCAACAACCGCATGTACATGCTACTGCTTGTTCGTGTATTGCTCGACAACAATGAAATAGAAAAGGCGGGAGAGGAACTCAACAAACTCGTCATGATGCTGCAAGAAGAGAAAGTGGATGATTATAACGAAGAACTCTTCTTGCTGGGTATCATAGAATGGTGCAGAGGACATCTTAAAGATGCGCAGGATAGCATGAGAGGCTATGCTCTGGTCAATAAAGATAACCGTAATAAAGTATTCAGTCGCATTGCTGAGTTCAAGAGACTGCTTCTCGGACATAATGTGACGCAGGTGGAATATGCCATGATGCTGAATTTGATAGACAATCATTTTACAGCGAAATAAGTTTCTATAGAAGTAATGGGCTTTCCAAGAAGTTAAATTCTTTAGCTCTCAGAAGAAATGAGAAAACAATAGAACAAAAAGAAGAAAACAAGTAATCAAAAATGCCAACCAATAATAATGACAACAGCAGGCGCCGCAGTGGCGCCAAACCTCAGATAGACACCAAATATGCTCATCTTCAGCCGCAGGATATCGGGTTGGAGAGAGTGGTCTTGGGCGCCCTGATGGTTGATTCGGATGCTTTCTCTATGGTTTCAGAGATGCTGAAGCCATCCACCTTCTATGAGCCTCGTCATCAGAAAATCTATGAGGCCATACAGAAGATGAATATGGAGGAGCGTCCTGTGGATATCATGACGCTCGTCAACGAACTTACCAAGATGGGTGAGATTGACCGTGTGGGTGGAGCCGCCTATCTCATGGATATCTCCTCGCAGGTGGCATCGGCAGCCCATATCGAGTATCATGCCCGCATCCTGGCTCAGAAAGCTCTTCAGCGCCAGCTTATCCATTATGCCTCTGATATTGAGACACAGGCCTTCGACGAGAGTGTCGATGTAGACGAGTTGATGCAGCATGCTGAGGCTGAACTCTTCACACTGTCGCAGAACAACATGAAGCAGGACTATACCCAGATTGACCCTGTCATCAAGGACGCTGTTGATATTCTGCAGCGTGCCGCCAAGAACTCGGGTGGACTCACCGGTATTCCTACAGGTTATACAGGTCTCGACGATATGACCAGTGGCTGGCAGCCTTCCGACCTTGTTATCATTGCCGGACGTCCTGCGATGGGTAAGACCTCTTTTGCCTTGAGTATTGCCAAGAATGTGGCTGTCGATTATCATATTCCTATCGGCTTCTTCTCTTTGGAAATGAATAATGTCCAGTTGGTGAATCGCTTGATAAGCAACGTGTGTGAAATCTCTGGACATAAGATTCTGAATGGACAGCTCGACAATACAGAGTGGGAGCGACTCGACCGCAAGTTGCGCGACCTTACTGGTGCGCCCATCTATGTCGATGATACACCAGGACTTTCAGTTTTCGAACTGCGAACCAAGGCACGCCGACTGGTAAGAGAAAAGGGTGTAAAGCTCCTTATGATAGACTATCTTCAGCTGATGAACGCCAACGGAATGAAGTTTGGTAGCCGTCAGGAAGAGGTTTCCACAATTTCCCGTTCACTCAAGGGGCTTGCCAAGGAGCTCAACATTCCGGTACTCGCCCTGTCGCAGTTGTCGCGTAATGTGGAAAACCGTGAGGGACTCGAGGGCAAGCGTCCTCAGCTGAGCGACCTTCGTGAGTCGGGAGCTATCGAGCAGGATGCCGATATGGTGCTCTTCGTTCATCGTCCTGAGTATTATCACATCTTTGTCGACGAGAAGGGAAACGACCTTCATGGCATGGCTCAGATTATCATAGCCAAGCATCGTAAGGGTGCTACAGGCGATGTGCTGCTCAACTTCCGTGGCGAGTTTACCCGCTTCCAGGATCCTGTTGACGCAGGTTATACACCTGTCGACGAGGGTGGCGAGATCATAGGTTCTCGTATGAATAGCGGGTCAGGTCCTGCCGATGATCCTCTCTCTGCCGCTTCCTCTTCTGATGGCTTCCCTGGTCCTCCTCCTTTTTGATGATTTTAGTAACATTCCAAACACGAAAAATAGCTAATAATAAAAAATTGTTACCTTTTTCGTGAAAAAACTTATAAATTGTTTGCTGGTATCGAATAAAAACATTACCTTTGCAGTCGTGACAATAAAAAGAGAGAAAAATGGCAATACATACATTGAATATACTAAGCATTATTATTCGAATTCGACTGCAGCATGTGGGCGGAAGTGATAAGGTGTGTGTATAGTTCAAGTATAGGAAATAATAAAGCCTTTCTGCTTCCGTCGTATGGAGTAAGAAAGGCTTTTTGCTTATTTACACATTATTATGTATATAGAACAAAATAATAAAAGAACATAGATATGAGTGACAGATTATTTATTTTCGACACAACCCTTCGCGATGGCGAGCAGGTTCCAGGATGTCAGTTGAATACGGTTGAGAAGATTCAGGTGGCTAAAGCGCTGGAGCAGTTGGGCGTTGATGTCATTGAGGCGGGTTTCCCTATTTCAAGCCCGGGCGACTTCAATTCGGTGGTGGAGATTTCCAAGGCTGTTACATGGCCCACCATCTGTGCGCTGACACGTGCGGTGGAGAAGGATATTGACTGTGCGGCCGAGGCGCTTCAGTATGCCAAGCACAAAAGAATCCATACTGGCATTGGTACCAGTGACAGTCATATCAAATATAAGTTCAATTCCAACCGCGAAGAAATCATCGAGCGTGCTGTGGCTGCCGTGAAGTATGCCAAGAAATACGTAGAGGATGTGGAGTTCTATGCAGAGGATGCCGGACGTACGGATAATGAGTATCTGGCTCGTGTGGTTGAGGCTGTTATCAAGGCTGGTGCTACTGTAGTCAATATTCCTGATACTACAGGCTACTGTTTGCCTGATGAGTATGGTGCCAAGATCAAGTATCTGATGGATCATGTGGATGGTATTGAGAATGCACGAATTTCTACCCACTGTCACAACGACCTCGGTATGGCCACAGCCAACACTCTGCAGGGTGTACTGAATGGTGCACGTCAGGTAGAGGTGACCATGAATGGTATTGGCGAGCGTGCCGGTAATACCTCGCTCGAAGAAATTGCTATGATTCTGAAGTGTCACAAACACCTCAATATTGACACCAACATCAATACGACCAAGATTGTTCCAATGTCCCGCATGGTGAGCAGTCTGATGAACATGCCTGTTCAGCCCAACAAGGCCATTGTGGGCCGCAATGCATTTGCTCACTCATCTGGTATCCATCAGGATGGCGTCTTGAAGAATGTGCAGACCTACGAGATTATCGATCCTAAGGATGTGGGTCTCGACGATAACGCTATCGTATTGACAGCCCGTTCGGGTCGTGCTGCTTTGAAGTATCGTCTCCACGTCAACGGCGTGAACGTCGAGGACGAGGAGAAACTCGACAAGATATACAAGAAGTTCCTCCAGTTGGCTGATAAGAAAAAGGAAGTTACTGACGAGGATGTACTGATGCTCGCTGGTGCTGATGCTGCCGACAAGCATGGTGTTCAGCTCGATTGGTTGCAGGTAACCACTGGCAAGGGCGTGAAGAGCGTAGCCAGCATCGGTTTGAATATTGCTGGTCAGAAGTTTGAGGCTGCCTCTTCGGGCAATGGTCCTGTGGATGCTGCCATCCGTGCTTTGAAGAAGGTGATTACTAAGGAGATGAACCTCAAGGAGTTCACCATCCAGGCTATCGACA
>ULYM01029166.1_pt1 | contig 13673 bp, 6 predicted proteins | sample 1962141 | NCBI WGS metagenome assembly ULYM01 (sample SAMEA4835862, study PRJEB28245) | human gut metagenome | biome: gut microbiome; material: fecal sample | place: Denmark | collected 2008
TCAGCTGACGCAGATATCTCGACAAGCCGAAGGATACGTCTCCATTAGCCTACGGAGTCGTATCCGTAACCCGACGGAGTCGTATCCGTAACCCAATGCTGTCATATTCTTAACCCCACACAGCCATATCTATAGGCTAACGGAAGCACATCATTTATTTACCTCTTCACCTTCATGTATTCCGTAGGAGTCATACCATACTCCTTGGAGAAGCATTTGGAGAAATAACTGCTGTTAGAGAAGCCAACGGTATACATCACCTCGGAAACACTGAACTTACCCTGGCTCAGGAGCTCGGCAGCACGGCTCATACGCATCTCACGGATATACTCTACAGGCGTACGGCCCGTTATCGCCTTCGTCTTGCGATACAGCTGTTTGCCACCTATGCCTATCACATCCTGCAACATCGAAACATTGAAGTCGGAATCAATCATGTGCTTCTCTATCGCCTCATTGATCTCTTCAAGCAGACGCTTGTCTGCCACATCCAACTCGCTGACATCTACTTCCTTCTTTTCCTCTTCAGAAGATTCAGAGCATGCAGGAACTGGTTCTGAGGATGATGACTCAGGCTCAAATACAGGCGAAGCGGATAACTCAGTAGCAACAGATGATGACACCTCAGGTTTCTTCACATTCAGGTAGCGGACCATCAGAGCTGTCACCTCATCAAATGAATGATGAGCTACGGCAGCCTTCAAATCTTCCGTCAGACGATTAAAGAAGTCCATACGCATCTGTACCTGCTCCAACACCTCAGCCTTCTGCTTCTGGGCATCAGCCAGTTCCTTGCGCAGAAAATACCAGCTTACCAGCCATGCCACAAACACGATGAGTGCCGTGATATAGAAGAGCTTGCACCAGAAGGAGAGATACCAAGGCGGCAGGACGGAGATGTCGAGCGAATAAACCTCGGCGGCTATCTTACCTTCACCATCCACGGCATGAACCGTAAGATGATAATCGCCATAAGACAAACCGTTATAGGTGATATCAATATTGCCGGAGTTCAGATAATGCCAGTCGTGGTCGCTGCCTTCGAGTTTGTAAGCATAAACGGCTGAAGGATGATCAGCAAAAGGAAGGTCGGTGAGCTGCAGGGTGAAGTTGTTCTCATCACTCTTCAGTTTCAGGATTTCTCCACGCTCCTCACAAGCCTGTCCGTTTACGATGATTCCAGCCAGCATCAAGCGGGCAAACTGCTTAGGCTTCTGTGCTACATCGGAACTGATTGCCACATAGCCGTCATTGCCGCCCATCATTACCTCATGAGTCTGTCTGCTGTAACAGATGTTGAGCGGCACAACAGAAGGAATCATGAAGCGCTGGCTCTCGCCCTGTGGATTGATTACGCAGCATTCATTGCCCGATACCATCCATATCTTGCCTTCCACATCGCACATGGTACTTACCTTACCACCAATCTGCCATGTCTTGGAAGAAAAGCTGTTACCCAGCACAGAACCGGCTGCATAATAACAGGTTACCGAATTGTTATCACCCATCCAGATATTGCCCTTGCTGTCTGCCATCAGATAGTTGACAACATCTGAGTTAGCTACCTGCACCACCTTCATATCGTTCGGATTGATGCAGTCGAGACGGGTATAGGTAGAAGCCCAAATCCTACCCTTTCCATCCATCACCATCTGACCTACATGCAGACCAGAGAGCGCATTCTTTCCCTTGTCCGAGTAATGCCAGTCGGCTATGGTCTTGCCGCTCAGAAGAGCCGCCTTATCCATCACGAAGACACCGCCCTGATAAGAACCCATCCATATCCTGCCCTTCTTGTCCTGGAGAATATCGTAAGCCCAGGCAGTAGAATACTTGCCACTCTTATCATAGACGATGAAGTTGCGCATCTGACGGGAACTGCGGTCATAGAAGTTGATGCCATGGTCGGTACAGATCCATACATCGCCGTCATGGTCTTCATAAATCTTGCGTACACGGTTATGACTCAGCGGGAAGGCAGAGCTGTTCTGCTTGTACCATGCCACATTCTGATAACCTTCAGCATTCCGGGTGAAATGAATCAGACCGTTGGTACCGCCCATCCACCATTCGCCGTTACGGGTCTGGAGCATGGCATGGAGACAGTTGCCCTCACCCGACATCGTAATCTTATCGAGCGATACATAGCGGTAATAGGTATGGGTAGTGAGACGGGAGAGTCCATTGTCAGTACCCACCCATACATTCTGCCATTTATCTACAAAGCAAGCCCAGACGATGTTGTTAGGAATAGAAGCATCATCGCGGGAATCGTGGATATAATGGGTGATGGCATTGGAGAGTGCCATCTGATAGAGTCCGTTATCTGTTCCGATATAGAGATTGCCGGCAGCATCTGTAGAAAGACATTTGATGGAATTGCCGTTCAGAGCTGGAATCTGTGAGAAGTTCCTGAGCTGCAGATCGGCACAATAGAGAGCGCCCTCGGTACCAATCCAGTAGCATCGGCGCTTGGCATCATAGGCGAGCGCATTGACCAGCGGCTGTTCTCCGGCACGGAGCGGAATCAGTCTGCTGCCGAGACGCAGACCAGCGAGCGAACCTACGAGCAAGCCTCGCGGAGTAGAGAGCAAGGCATAGACATCGCCACCGAAGTCAGTCTTACCACCCTTGATATCGAGCACACGGAGTTCCTTCAGCTGCTTGCGCTTCGCCTCATCGGCAAAAGCCTTCATGGCTGGTGTTTCGGCATATTGATAAGCTTGCGTATCGAATTTCAGGATGCCGTTGCCAGTAGCCAGATAGAGCATTCTGCCCTCGAAACCGAGCGCATTGACACGCGTATTGCTGAATGCATGTTCCTGAAAATGGCGGTAGCCATGATAACCATCATAGCTGTAAAGACCGTTATCGGTTCCGAGCCATATCATTCCATCACTGTCCTGGGTAATGGCACAAACGGACTGAGCACCTTCAAGGGAGGTGTTGACGAAACGCTGCGCATGGATGGCGAGCGAAATAAAGAGCATAGCAATTGCCATGCTGATGCGGTTTATAGGTTCTTTTGACTTTTTCATGTGTGCAAATTTACACAATATTCATGATAACGCCAAAAAATATCGGAGAAAATTCAAAAAAAAAGAAGAGGGTGTGTCATAAGTATCATGCCAAGAGTATAAATAAGGCACGGATTACGAGTGTAATCCGTGCCTATATTCTTATATTGCCTGGAGCGTAATCGACTTTTCGATATTTCGCTTGCTGTCTTTTACCTTCAGGATGATGTCGCCCTTCTGCTTGCTACTCTGTACGATGACTACGAGTTTGCCGGAGAAGAGTTTCATCTGTGGCTGGGTGAACGGTTCGAGCGATGTGGCATCGCCATTGCAGGCTGCCTTGAAAGTGCCGGCACCACTCACCTCGAAGGTCAGTTCGTCATCGGCAAGCGGACATTCATTGCCATCCTTATCCTGCAGACTCACGGTGATGAAGGCAAGGTCGTTGCCATCGGCATTCAGCAGCACATTGTGCTCATCGGTACAGCCTTCTACCATGCAGGCAATAGGCTCATGATCAGGTGTTTCTACACTGAACTTCATCTGTGCAGGCTCGCCGGCGGTACGCTTCACGTCCTCGCCAACCTTATCGCCATACTGGTTGTAGGTAACCACGCGAATCTCACCCGGTTCATACTTCACATTGTTCCAGCGCAGACGGTAGCGATCGAGGCGGCTTGACTTGTCCTTGCGAACCCTACCCTGACTCTTGCCGTTGACGAAGAGTTCGCCTTCCACACCATCGGTATAGCAATATACAGGGGTCACTTCGCCTTCTCTGCCCTTCCAGTTCCAGTGAGGAAGAAGATGGGTGGTATGCTGCTGCTCGTTCCAGCGGGCACGATACATATAGTAACGGTCCTTAGGGAGTCCGGCAAGGTCGCAGATGCCGAAGTAGCTGCTGCGGCTTGGCCAGTAGGTATCGTAAGGGGTAGGCTCGCCCAGATAGTCGTAACCGGTCCATACAAACTCACCGATTACCCAACTGTAGTCATCCTGCATCTTCCAGTCATCATCCGGAAGATTGCTCCAGGAACAGTATTCGGTATCATAGCTTGAGCACTGACCATCAGGATAGGTAGCCTTATCACTTACCACTACCGGGAACTTGTATACGCCACGGGAGCTGACCGTAGAGGCGGTTTCAGAACCGAGGAGAAAGCCCTGAGGCAACTGCTCAATATTCTTATAATATTTATGTACGCGATAGTTGAAGCCCGGAACGTCCATTACCTGAGCAAATCCACTCTTCAGGGCATCCTCAGCCTTATCCATACCCTGGGTAACAGGGCGGGATGGGTCGTACTGATGACAGAGATCCTGCAGATGCTTGGCTATCTCCATACCTTCCTTGCTCCACTGTTCTGGAATCTCGTTGCCGATGCTCCACATTACGATGCTAGGATGATTGCGGTGGTGCTTTACCAGATTGGTGATATCCTTATCGCTCCACTCCTTGAAGAACTTGGCATAGCCGTTCTTGCATTTAGGATAAATCCACATATCGAAACTCTCTGCCATGACCATCATACCGAGGGAATCGCAGAGTTCCATCTGCATGGTAGAAGGCATGTTGTGGGCTGTTCGGATAGCATCGCAGCCCATCTCCTTCATCGTCTTGATCTGGCGGATGAGGGCAGCCTTGTTCTCTGCTGCACCCAACGGACCGAGGTCGTGGTGCAGACAGACGCCCTTCAGTTTGCGGGTAACGCCATTGAGCTGGAAACCATATTCCTTGGATACGGCAATGGTGCGGATACCGGTCTTCAGGGTCTGCACATCAGCCACCTTCTTTCCTTCATATCGGGTAAGTTTTACCTGATAGAGGTAAGGAGATTCCGGAGACCAGAGCTGAGGATCCGCTACCTTCAGAGTAGTCTTGATTTCAGGGGTTGCACCCTTAATGGTCTGCTCGGCCACCTTGGTACCAGCCTCATCAAGCAAAGCGATGACCGTCTTGCCCGACTTACCAATCTTTCCTTCCAGCAAGGCGTTCACCTCTACTTCGGCTTCCTGCTTATCAGCCTTCAGGGTACGGACGAAGGTATCCCAGGTAGAGAAGTTCTCGTTGCCGTAAAGTTCCACGGACACCGGACGGTAAAGACCGCCGCCTGGATACCATCGGCTGCTTTCCTCTACATTGTTGAGATGAACCTCTATCAAATTGCTCTTGCCAAACTGGATGAAAGGAGTGATGTCAATGCGGAAGGCATTATAGCCGTAAGCCCACTTGCCAGCCTCCTTGCCATTCACGCAAACCACCGGCTGGCTCATGGCACCATCGAATACGAGGACGGCACGCTTGTAGCCCTTAGGAGCTGTCCATTTCATCTGATACATGCCCTCGCCTATCCAAGGCAGCGCACCCGAACGGCCCGACTTCTCTGTCTTTTCCTTTTCGCCATTCTGCTCGATGGCCACCATCTGCAAGTCCCACTTCTTGTCGAAAGGACCCGAGATAGCCCAATCGTGAGGCACGGAGACCTGAGACCATGATTTGCCATCGCGGGAGAAATCCCACGACGGCAAGTTAATGACTTTTCGGCTCTGCGCCTGGCACACGGAAGAGAGCGCCAGGGCAAGAGTCATGAAAGCTATGCTTCTCTTAATCATATATATTATTTCTATAGTTTGTTCAATATTCTATTTTCAGTTTCGCTTTTATCACTCCCGAAAGAAGAGTAGAAAGCGAACTTGCCCGATTACTTAAAGGCATCGAGAGCTGCGGTTGGCTTGCCGCTGTTGTCAAAGGCTCCCTTGTCGTAGCCGTTCCAGCCGCTGTTACACTCAGGCTCCCAGTAGAACACGCCCTCGCAGGTAGAGATTGCCTTGCAGCCATCCACCATCTTCTTGAGGAATGGAGCGGCATTTTCTGAATTCCACACCATACCAATCTCTGAGATGATGACATCGCAGTTGTATTTGCCGGAAAGGGTCTTGATGTTGTCGAGGCAGTCATCAGAAACCTGCTCCCAGGTCTGGTCGGTAATCCAGTCTGGATAGAGCGACATACCGATGACATCCCATTTGGCTCCATTCTGCTTCAGACCATCAAACATCCAGGTATACTGGCCCAGGTTGTTTCCCTTGTCGAGATGCACGATCACCTTTGCCTCCGGATAAACCGCCTTTACGGCATCATAGCCGGCATTGATATAAGCAGCAAAGTTTGCCATGTTCTTAGAGGCACGGCCTGTTACCTTCAGGGCAGCATCGCCCTCCGCATCATTCCAGAGCATGCCGTCGGTGGTTTCGTTACCCACCTGCACCCACTCTACGTTGACGCCTCTTTCCTTCAAGGCATTCAATACATCCTTGGTATGATCGGCAACCGCCTGCTTCATCTGATTGAAGTCATAGTTCTTCCAGGCAGCAGGAACGCCCTGCTTGGAAGGGTCTGCCCAAGTATCAGAGTAGTGGAAGTCAATCATCAGGCGCATACCGAGCTGCTGAGCTCGCCATGCCTTCGCCACCACATCATTCTTTCCGTTCCATCCATCCTCAGGATTTACCCATACACGAAGGCGGATGGAGTTCATGCCGAGGTCGCGGAGAAGCGCCATGCACTCGGTAGCCTTACCATTGGCGTTATAGAATTTCTTTCCGTTCTGCTCCATCTCGGTGAGCCAACTTACATCGGCTCCCTTGGCGAAGCCACTCATATCGTATGTCTTCTCCTTTTCGGGAGTAGCATTATCTTCATTGCTGCAACTTGTGCCCGTGATAGAGAACAAAAGTGCTGAAGCCAGCAATATGGCTTTTCCTAAAATATTCTTCATTGCTATTTTTCTTATTATTTATTCATACTTCCAGGTCATGGCGTTGATGTCGGCAGTAACAGTAACCTCGCCGCCAGTTACATCGTCCTTGAACCAAATGTCCCAACAATCACTAGCTGTAGACAATTTAAAGAGATCGCTTGGATCTGAGCCATACCAGGTCTGCTTGTCGTCCTTGTTCTCACCTACGAAGATGAAGCGGAAGTTCTCCCAGGCAGATGGCTTGTACTTGCAGGTATAAACACCATCGCTCACCTTGTTCATCACGGCAAGAAGGTTGTTGCCATCCTTAGAGAACATGCAGAGGGTATTGCTAGCCTCTGGCTCTGGAGCAGTCTGGTTGCCAGACTCGATAGAGTAAGTCAGGTCGCTGTTCTCGCCCACCTTTACGGTGATGGTATAAGTACCCGCCTTAGCGATGTTCACGCTGCCAGCAGTTGCGGCATCAGTCATCTTGCCATCAGCAAGCGTATAGTTCATGGTCTTGACTACGGCTGCTGCATCGTCTGTAGCTGTTGCCTTGCTGTACTCTGCACCCGTAGCAACTATATTAATAGGTGTATTATCAGCTGTGGTTGTAATCACCTTCACCCAAGCATAGTTAGGTGCATCGTAGGTCATTTCCTCACCATTCAGCTGCATAGCCTTGATGTAGGTTGGCTTGAATTCCTTAGCCTTTGTATCTACCACAGTATAATAAATACCTGTCTGACCAGGGAACCAGAAGTTCCATGCAGACTCCGTATTATCCATTTCATACACATGGCCATCCTGTCCTACGTTACCCCAAATGGTACCATCATTTTCCTTACCCCAGATGTGGAACCAAGAAGAAGCATTCATATAGCCGGAATAAACTCCATCAGAATGAGGAGAATAGAGTTTGGTAAGAACTTGATCTTTATTCTCATTCAGGATATTGATGTAACTCATATCAATAAGGTATGGAGTAATCTTTACCTGGCAGACATTACTGTAAGCGGCATCAAGATTGGCACCTTTCTGACTCTTGATACGGAAATAGAGAGGCGAACTCTGTCCTGCAGTCAAACCGAGATCCTTGGCAGCTGCATTCAGGTCTGCACCGGTGAAAGCCTTGGAAAGATCTGTCACGGTGTATTCCTTAACCGTAGCAAAGCTCTCAGAAGGAGATGCCTGCAGATAGGTTTTCAACACGCCGTTGCCCGCTGGCTTGGTCTCATCGCTCGAAAGCAAGGTAGGATTCTGCCAAGCCATCGAAAGAACGATGTCCTTACTGTTGTCAACAGACAGCACCACATCGCTGGCCGATGCCATCAGACTGGATGCCTTGAAGCCATCCAGATATATCTTGTCGCCACTCTCGTCGCAACTCACCAGGGCGGTGAGTGCGCAGAGAAGCATCATCAGGTTTCTAAATATCTTTTTCATTCTTTTATCCTATTAATAGTTGTCGTTATGAAGATTTGGATTGGCGGTAAGCTCGGTGTTAGGGATTGGATAGATGTTGTACTTGCTATCCACTGCCTGTCCGTCGTGAGTTCCACCCTTCCACTGCCAGATATACTTGCTAGTGGTAAACTCGCCGAAGCGAATCAGGTCGGTGCGGCGATAGCCCTCATGATAAAGCTCACGAGCTCGCTCATCGAGAATGAACTGGAGGAAGGCATCGTCATTGGCAAAATTGCTAGACCAAACATCAGAAGCACCTGCACGCTCGCGGAGAAGGTTGATCCAATAGATGGCTCCCTGCTTGCGAGAGGCGATGACCTCAGGATCGCTGGCATCCGTCTTTCCTTCTGGCCATGGATCCCAACTTGCACCCTGGGTACGAGCCACACACTCGGCGTACATCAGATAAACATCTGCCAAGCGGAAGAGAGGGTAGTCGGTTTCTACACCATCATTGGCTGTATTGGATGCTGTAGTTCCATCATCCTTCAGGTTGCTCCACTTCTCAGAGAGATAACCGGTGGTTTCATCGGTCATGCTGGTTACATCCTTGCTCTGACCGTTGGTGAAGAACTTGCAGCGTTTGTCGCCATTGCCATCGATATCGGTCTGGGTAAACTTATCCACGAACTCCGGACGGAGGCGGAACTCACTCCAGCCATTGGTAACACCGAAGTCGGCAACATTCTGATTGGCATTCGACATACTCAACTGTCCGCAAACCAAATAAGTAGATGAACCCCAGCTTACGGTATGCTCTGCACTTACCGGCAAGGCGAAGATAATCTCGTTGGTACGCTTGTCGTTGTCTGCATTGAAGAGCTTGCTGTAATCAGACTCCAAAGAGTAGCCCATATTCATTACCTTCTCGCAGGCCTCCTTGCACTCGGCATACTTAGCTACACCGGTATAAACCTCGCTGTTCAGATAAAGCTTGGCAAGCAAGGTGTAGGCTGCGCCCTGAGAAGCCTGACCATAAGGACAGGTAGAAGCAGGAAGCATATCGCCTACGCAATCCTTCAACTCGCTCTCGATGTAATCGAAAGTCTGCTGCGGAGTATAACGAGGAGGAATAAAGCTGCCTACAGGATCGTTCTCTGTCACCATCGGAATATTGCGATAGAGATCGAGGGCATGGAAGTAGAACATGGCGCGCATGAAACGGACTTCTGCCTTATACTCCTTTATCTTCACCTCATCCTCGCCCGAGAAGCTGGCACCATTGGCATTGCGGAGGAACTCGTTGCAGAGGGCGATGTTGTAATAAATGCGATAATACATATCTGATACCCAGGCATCGTTAGCATCCCAGGAGAGATAAGTAAGACCCGTAGTCTGCTCACCTGTCAGCCAGGTAGAGGCAAATTCATCGGTACCACACTCCTGCATATTGATAAACATACGCATGTAGTCGAAGCCACTGCCGCCGTTCAATACGGATTCCATATCCTTATTATCGCCGCCCTTGCCCTGACCACTGGTCACCATGGCTGCATAAATCTTACCCAGCACAGCCTCATAATTGGCAAGCGAGGTATAAACATCCTTAGAGGTTGTCTCTGTATGAGGATATTGGTCGAGATCGGAAACACAGCTGGTTGTGCCTGTCAGCACCGCTGTTCCCATCATCATACTATATAATATATTCTTAAGTTTCATTGTTATCTGTTTTGATTGTTAGAACTGAAGTCCGAGGCTTACTGAGTAAGTGCGAGGACGTGGATAGAATGAGTTGTCCATTCCGTTTGGCACCTCAGGGTCTGTGCCTGAGTAACCGGTGATGGTGAATACATTCTGTACCATTGCAGATACGGTGAGCGAAGCCCACTTGTTGATCTTGCCTACATTGTAACTCAAACTCAGGTTGTCGAGTTTCAGGAACGAAGCATTCTCTACGTAGTAATCTGAGAGATACTGGCGGGTCTTGAAACCTGTCTTCAGGAAACTGGTATTGAGGTTGTTGAGCTGTGAGTTGTTGTAACTTACTGTCTCGAAAGCACCTGTACTCATACCCATGCCGTTGTATACATAGTTGTCGATGTTGGCACGGAAGCTCATACCGAGTGTCAGCTGCCTGTATCTCAAAGATGTGCTCAAGCCCATGATGTACTTAGGGGCTGGAGAATGATAGCGGTAGAGATCGGCATCATTGATTTCGCCATCGTTGTTGAGATCAGCATAAGCACCCTCGATAGGCTTGCCTGTCTTAGAGTCATAGAGCTGATGATATACATAGAACATGTATGGTTCATATCCCTCTGAGAGTACCTGGAACTGGTAAGCATCGATAGATGGACCTACCTTCACGTTAGTCTGGCTTCCACCCTTTGTCAATGAAAGGTTCTTCACCTTCATGTTCTGCCAGGTAAAGTTGTAGCTCAGGTTCCACTCCCAATCCTTGGTCTGGATAGGGGTTGCATTCAGAGAAACCTCGATACCCTTGCTGTCTACATTACCTACATTGGTAAGGATAGTCTTTGAGAAGTTGGTACCTGCTGCTGTTGGTACTGATGCCAACAGGTCCTTGGTCTTGCGGGTATAGAAATCGATGGCACCACCGATACGGCCATCCAGGAATCCGAAATCAAGACCGAAGTTCCAGGAGGTTGTAGTCTCCCACTTCAAGTCTGATACGTATGCCTCAGGACGGTAAGTATTGATATACTGTCCGTTGATGAATGCTTCGGCACCTGCCACGCTGTAGGTATAAACCGGCAGATAGTTGTAGTTGCCGATACCTTCCTGCTGACCGGTAACACCATAGCTGGCACGGAGTTTCAAGTTAGAAAGTACCTTCTGGTTCTTCAACCAAGGCTCTTCTGTCAAAGTCCAGCCCAAAGCAACAGATGGGAAAGTACCCCAACGGGTATCCTTAGAGAAACGGGAAGATGCGTCTCTACGAACGGTAGCCGTCAGGAGATACTTTCCATCGAATGAATAGTTGATACGTCCGTAATATGACAACATTACATGACGGTAATCTGATGCCTTTACGGTTGACAGGTTTGTGCCTGCCGCACTTTTGGTATAATAAAGAGGTGTAGTACTCTTCCAGTACTGGTAGTCGTAACCGGCTGTCAGATCTACATTACTCTTGATATCTTCGAAATACTTTGCATAGTTGGCATAGAGGGTAAGCAAGCGGTTCTCGTTCTTCTGAGGACCATACTTGTAATCGCTACCGCCCAAAGACTCATCCTTGTTGTAGCTCTGTGCTGCGTAGGCAGGAACATAAATGGTTCCGTCGCCCTTGGCATAGTCAGCACCCACGGTAGCATGGAGCTTGAGTTCTGGCAGGAAATGAACCTTGTAATCTACATCCATAGAGCCGATGAAGCGGCTTACCTTACTCTTTGAATCATAAAGATCAACCAGACCACGAGGGTTTCTTACACCGGCATTCACTGGATAGCCGTCAGCATCGAGTGCCTCGTTATAGCCACCATACTTGTCGTTACCGGAATAAACCGGGATGGTTGGGTTGAATGTGGCAGCTGCCCATACGGCACCACCATTATTGAATGAGTTGTTATTAAGCGTTCCCTTGGCATTGATGGTCAACTTCAGGTGATCCTGGAAGAAGCTAGGAGTCAATACCACGTTACCTGTCCAGCGCTCTACATTGTCCTTGCGAACCAGACCGCTCTGGTTGTAATAGCCTACAGACACGCGGAATGGCAACCACTTGTCGATGCTGCCGCTCACGCTGAGGTTATTATCAGTACCGAAAGCTGTGCGGTAAACCTCATCGTTCCAATCGGTATTGGCTGTACCGAGCAATGACTTTTGGTTATCTGTACCAAACTGGTTGATGACATTCACGAATTCATCACGGCTGAGCATATCTACCATCTGCGCACGGGTCTGCAAACTGTTGGTGGTATTGAAGTTCACCTTTACAGCACCCTGCTGTCCCTTCTTGGTGGTAATGATGATGACACCATTTGAAGCACGGGAACCATAGATGGCTGTAGAAGAAGCATCCTTCAATACAGTCATGCTCTCGATATCAGAAGGGTTGATCATGCTGAGGAAGTTGCTGCTGTTACCCGAGATACCACCCTGCTCCAATGGCACACCATCGAGCACGATAAGAGGGTCGTTGCTGGCATTAAGAGATGCACCACCACGCACACGGATGGTACTACCGGCAGAGGCAGAACCACTGTTGGACATAATCTGTACACCCGAAACCTTACCGTTGATCAACTGTTCTGGAGAAGAAACGAGACCTTTATTAAAGTCCTTCGATTTCACGGTAGCTACGGAACCAGTCAGGTCACTCTTTCTTGCCGTACCATATCCGATGACCACGACATCAGCCAGCGCCTTGCTGTCGGATTCGAGTTTCACCTTCATATTGTCTGAGATAGAAAGTACCTTATCAATATAACCGATATAAGATACCTTGATCTTCTTGGCTGAAGAAGATACCTGAAGACTGAAGTTACCGTCAAAATCAGTAACTGTACCGCCCTTTTCGCCTTCCACCATGACAGTGGCGCCAATCAGAGCCTCACCATTCTGCGCATCAGTCACCTCACCTTTGATGGTTCTTGTCTGCGCCATGAGTTGCAGACATCCGATGACGAACAATGCCACGAGAAGCAAACTTCTCTTTGCTAAATTTTGGATTGCGTTCATTGTTTTACTTTTAGGTTGCGTTTTACGTTTAAATATTACGTTTAAAATTGTTTTCGGTTGCAAAAGTAGGGAAAAGAGAAGAAAACAGCAGATAGATTTAAGACAAAAATAAAGAAAAAACGGACAAAAGCAAATCTTTATCTAGCTTTTGTCCGTTTTTTCTTTAAAGAGGCAGGAATCTTTAAATCAGTTCTATACCTTTACTCTTTTACAGGTACAAGTTTAATACCGAAGAGGTTGCATGTATCCTGCTTTGTAATAGTATGAGAACCTGCATCCAATGTTACAGTCATTGTCTTAGCTGTTGAATCAATAACTGCATTTACTTCAGCAGGCTTCTTTCCATCAATTTTGGCGTTCGTCTTGCTATCTGCAGAACTGAAATAAAGGGTCATTGTGACTTTCTTATCAACAGTTACTGAGATATTAGTTGCAGACTCCATCTTTACACAAGTAGAATATGAAGTGCCGTCAATAGTAGCAGTTCCCTTATTTGTAGCATAGTTACCTGAAACTGTTACTATGCTACTTGAAGGCTTAGAATCTGTGAATGTTACCAAAACAGTACCCTCGATAGGAGTTACAGTACTGCCACCTTCTGTACCACCAGTAGAGCCACCAGTCTCGCCACCTTCAGCAGAACCACCTTCACCAGAAGCATTGCTCTCACCGAACACCTTGACAACACCAGAAGTATAAGCGTCAAGAATACTTGCCAAAGCAGGCAATGGCTGCTGATGACCGTTTGTTACGACTGTTTCATCAGGAATAACGAAATCAATGTCACCATGATTCAAACGAC
>ULYM01008600.1_pt1 | contig 13453 bp, 13 predicted proteins | sample 1962141 | NCBI WGS metagenome assembly ULYM01 (sample SAMEA4835862, study PRJEB28245) | human gut metagenome | biome: gut microbiome; material: fecal sample | place: Denmark | collected 2008
TCCTGGCCGGCCTCCGTATCCCACTCACGCCCGGTGAATGGACCGCGGAGCTGGGGACGCAATATTGTAGCAGTTACATCTTATATAAAGAACCTCGTCACGTATCCTTCACCTTTACCGTTACAGATGGATAGTAAGCCTCTCTTCGTATGATTCCACACCTAAATATGGAGCACAACCATACCGCAATATGGTATAAGACCTTATTATACTATGGAATAATACCATATTACGGTATGGCATATCATTCATAGTTTCTTGAAGAACCTATTCATAGGCGTATGAAGGAAGACAAGGAACATAAGAGAAGGTGAACAGAAAAGATAACCCGATGATAAAAAATACTATTGAAATGTAAAGGGGACATAGAGATTTCAGTTTATTTAACTTATTATCTGTTCTAGTCCATTATAATAATAATAATTTTGAAAACTAATTTTAATTACAATTCATATGAAAACAAGAAAAGTTAATCTATGGTTATCAGGAATTTTAGTGTTTTCCATAGGATCTATTAGTGGATATAATTATTTATATTCACCTGAAAGACAATTATCAGAATTAGCATTAGAAAATGTAGAAGCACTAGCTAGAAGTGAAGGGAGTGGCAGTAAACTAAAATGCTACAAAACAGTTCATGGAGATTCTAATAAAACACAAACACACTATACTTATTGCGGTACATGTTCACCGACAAAAGGATATGACGCTGAGAATCAAAGTTACTGTTATGAATAAGTTTAGTTTAAAAAATCGCACTATGATTAGTGCGATTTTTTAATGCATACTTCTATGAAACATATCCTATGTTTATTATTAATGATTTTGGGGATGTCTTGTGTAAATAAGCAAGACTTAGCATTTCCAAAAGAAGAACATTTGCAGTTGTCGTCTGTCCAAATCAAAGACATCATTGCTCCTGAATTTTTAACGGTCGCCGGGAATTACTTATATGTAGCCAGCAGCACTTCAGACGATATGCTACATGCCTATCGTTTAAACGACCTGTCTCATGCTTGGTCTGGAGGAAAGAAAGGACAAGGTCCGGAGGAATTCCAATCATTCCCTATGTTTTGTGAATCTGAGACTGACGATCTATATATCTGGGGAGAAACAGCTATTTCAGTTAACCAATATCAAGTCGGATCAGATGGATCGTTACAGTCGAAAAGGAAATACACATTGCCACAATATGATTCCTTTAATCAGCTACATGTAACCAAAGACTCCCTATTATTATACAATGCTTTTCCCAACCAAATGGCAATCAAGGGCCTTCCTTTGAGTCCAATTCAAAAGGAATGGGAAATGATTATCGGGGAAGATGTAAAAGACCAGTTTCTAAATGAGGATAGAGGATATATGGCGGTGAATGGTACCCATTTATTATATGCCTATTTATTCAAGAACAGGATTGATATTTACGACAGGAAAACAAAACAGCTTCAAGCCCGAATAGAAGGCGAATACAACAAGCAAAAACCATCACGAGGTAGTGAAAATAAAGAATACTATATTGGAATATATGCAGGGAAACAATATTTCTACGCCTTACGGAATGACTACCAAGAACAACTATTTATGCTAGATATATTTTCTTATGAGGGCAAGCCTTTGGTTCGTTGTTATTTAGACCAAAGTGTACATTTGTTTACCATCGATGAAAAAGGGAAACAGTTATTGGGATTCAACTTCCAAGACGAAGATCATTTCTTACGGGTTTCTTTACCTATAGGCTAAAAGGAACTCAAACATGTCGTGAGCGTAAAGGGAGAAGTACTGTACTAGCTCCCTTTACACTCAATGATTAGCTTAAAAGATTCATTATGCCGGCAAGCCAACTTGCCCCATGAACAAGACGGTTCCGGTAGCTGGTTCTAGGATTTGAAACAAGAACGGACGATCTAGGAAGAAATCCACCTCTTCTTCGGGTAAGGGACTCATTAACTCGCCTTCTATCACGGTTACTGCGGCACCTTCCGAACCTTCCTCATCCACTTTCAGGCGGGTGGCCTGCTGTACTAGAGAGATATAAGTGGAAATATCAGACATGGATGAGAAATCGGCTTCGTTTGTAAACGCTTTTTTCATGCCTAAGGCCTGCAAAGCTGGTATTAAATCCATTTTGTCCTCGAGGGTGAAGCGAGGCATTTTCAAGTTAATATCTGCCAAGATTGTATTTTTCCGCAGATTCCCGTCCGATTCAGACAAAGCTTGCAAGACTTGATCGATACCGATTCCAGGCTGGGGTAAAATCAACCGCATGGCATACGAATCGTTCAAGTAAGAAAGACTCGTGCTTGTGAACCATTCGTTCTTCACATAAGCCGCCATTCGTTGGGTCTGCATAAAATCTGCTTTTACCATTTTGCCGGAAGAGGTGGTAAAGTCGCCCTGTTGTGTCTTTTCGGGGGCGAACTCGGATTCCCACCGAGCCTTGAAGTACAAGGAATTCAACAGATACACGGTGGCAGACGGGTCTACTTCGTCCAAGATGGACGGGATCAAACCTTCTGTGGTACGGTCGCACCAAGCGTTGATTTGATCAACAGCTGAAGGATCAGAGAAGTCGAGTTGCGAAACCGTGGCGGCATAGTTCTCTATATTCGTCTTTTGAAAATCGTCTTTGAAGGAAACTCCGGCATTGCCCCAAATCGAATTGGCGGTCTTGACCGCAATGGCCGAGTTTACGGTACTCAGTCCTTCAATCAGTTTCCGGAAATACGCATTCACTTCCTCTTGAGAATACTGGGACAAACCCAAGGCGTGCAAGATCTCCTCGCGTGTCTCCCCGTTCGCCCCATTCGACAACATGCCTAACGCACATTGCAAGCTAAAAGGAGAAACCATCCAGTTGTCGGTCTTCTCGCCCAACTGCCGATACAACTCAAGAGAGAGCGTCGAGGCAAAATCGCCTTGTCGGGTCGCCATTTCTTTTTCGTTCGCATTCAATTCGATGGGTTGCAAGGTAGGAGAAACGGGGCCTTCCACATCGTCGTTACAAGCGACGAAAGGCAAGCATAGTAGCATTCCGAATAAAACTTGTTTCATAAGACCTATTATTTAAATCAGTTTTATTACTTAAATCAACAACCATACAAAATACTGCATGGATTCAGATTAAATATTACTGACTTTCCGGCAAACCACCAATACTTTCTCTCCATCCGACAAGGTGGTAGCGAAGAGATAAACGTCACCGCCTTCCTGAATCTTGGTCTTCTTCCGCAGTTCATCAACCGGCATAGGGAAATTACGGACGGTAATATTGGCTTGTGGTATTTCCTGAGTAATCGATTTACAGACTTTGTTGGAGAAAGGAAGGACCTTCTCAACCCGGAACGTACGGCCGGGAAAACCGGCAACGAGAATATCGGAAGTATAAAGATGGCTGCTGACGTGTAGTTTCTCCAAACCATACTGCTGGGCAACTGATTTAAAAGCACCGGCTTTTAAGACAGAGGCATTCGGTTCGTAGAGATAAGCACCTATCTGAGCTGCCAAAGTCAACGGAGCATTCCGTTCTTCTTCAGCCGTGAAAGTAAAAGAGAGTTCTGTTCCCGTAGTTGTAAAATCCACACAATAAACCGGAGGTATAGAAACAGCTGCTTCCCGACGGATATCAAACAGCAATTCCTTGCATTCATTCCTAACAGACAACACATGGATAGCTACCGTTCCCGGCAATAAAGATTCTGTCTGCTGCAAGTCTGCCATCGGCGACAATTTGGCTATGACGCGCGGAGCTTTCTGCAACAATAAGGGAAGCAAACGAGGCAAATCCGGTTCGCAATCCGACAAGGCAAAGACGCGTTTGTTGCCTTCACCCCGCCGTGCCGGATCTAAATAGAACACATCCACTTCAGGCAAATCGGGAACAATATCAACCGAATTTTCATTCCGCACCGTGATATTATCCGCACCTAATACCTGAAAATTATGACGGGCAGCCTCACAATAAACCGGAAAACGCTCGATATAAGTCAACTGACGAACCTTTCGGGAGAAGAAATAACTGTCAATTCCCAAACCGCCCGTCAAATCACAAAGCGTATCTGATGAAGACACCAAACGCTGTTTATACAAGGCAGTCCGTTCTGATGAACATTGTTCAGCGGCAATCTTGGCGGGAAAAACCAAGTCTTCGTTGGCATACCACGAAGGTAATTTCTCCCGAATCTGCCGCCGGGAAAGAATCTGATCTACCAGAAAAGGAACATCCAGCTGTGGATATTTCTTCGCCCCCAATAATAACCGGTTCGCATCATCGGAAGCATGATCGCGGATAAATTGCTTTTCTTCAGCGGTCAGATTCATAACAGACTATTGAAAGAAGTATCGGATAATATCGTTTCCGTTCGCATAGAGCAACAGGGCGAACAAGAGGAACATACCAGTCATCTGTGCATATTCCAAGAACTTATCGCTCGGTTTCCGACGGGTAATCACTTCGTAAAGCAAGAACAGCACATGACCACCGTCCAACGCCGGGATCGGCAAGATATTCATGAAAGCCAAGATGACAGACAACCAGGCAGTACGCTCCCAGAACAATTCCCAATCCCAAGTAGAAGGGAACAATCCACCGATCGAACCAAAACCACCGATACTGGAAGCACCCTCTTTGGTAAAGACATATTTCATGTCGTTGGTATAGCCTTTCAGGGTTCGAATTCCTTTTGCAATTCCTGCCGGAAACGATTCGAAGAAGCCATATTTAACCGTTACCAGTCCAAACAATTCAGCCGGAGCTTTCACGGCTACCCCTATTTTTCCCAGCGAATCGACTTGCATTGTCAATGTATCCAACGCACCATTCCGATAAAAGCCAACGGCAATCTCCTGATTCTTATTATCAGCCAAACAAGTCGCCACCTCCGAGAATGTCGGAGTAGCCTGTCCATTAACCGAAACGATACTATCTCCAGCCTGCATACCAGCAAGAGCTGCCGGTGCATTAGGTTCAGGTACTTCTTTTATCACCATTGGGAAACGAAGAGCAGCAAAGCCTTTCTTATCACGCAACAGTCGTTGCATCATATCGTCCGGAATCGGAATGACGGTCTCTACACCATTACGCAAAACCGTCACGTTCTGAGCTTCCACTACACTACGCAAGCAATCTTCACCAAAACGATCCAAGGTCAATGTATCTGCTTTTAACAGAATATCACCATCCTTAAATCCTACATTCTTGAAGGTTTCACTATAATCCATACCCATTTTCATGTTCTTGAGCGGCATATACGTATCGCCCCACGTAAACAAGATCATGGAATAAATGAAAAGAGCCAACAAGAAGTTAAACAACACACCGCCCACCATAATCAACAGACGTTGTCCTGCCGGTTTGGAACGGAACTCATACGGTTTCGGTGGCTGAGCCATGGCTTCTTTATCCATACTCTCATCTATCATACCGGAGATCTTACAATAGCCGCCCAAAGGCAACCACCCTACTCCATATTCCGTTTCACTGTTTTTCGGTTTGAATTTGAACAAAGAAAACCACGGGTCAAAGAAAAGGTAAAATTTCTCTACTCGTACTTTGAAGATACGAGCAAAAATAAAGTGTCCGAATTCATGTATCAAAACCAGCAAAGAAAGGCTTAACATGAACTGGAAGGCTTTAATCAAAAATGTTTCCATTGAAATTAAGTTCTATTCTATATTTAATTGTTTCAAAATAACTGAGCGGCGATCCGGCGCGCTTCCTCATCCGTATGTACATAATCTTCATAAGTCGGACGCTGGATAAACGTTGCTTTTGCCATCGTCTGCTCAATGACATCACTCATTTGTAAGAAACCGATCCGGTCTTGCAAGAAGGCAGCAACAACCACTTCGTTGGCTGCATTCAGAATACAAGGCATATTACCTCCTTGCTTGACAGCCTCAAAAGCATAAGCCAGATTGCGGAACCGATTCATATCCGGTTCTTCAAACGTAAGAGATGCATACTGGAAGAAATCCAGTCGAGGCTCATGACTCTTCATCCGTTCCGGATAAGAGAATGCATACGCAATCGGGAGTTTCATATCCGGAATACCTAACTGAGCAATCACGGCGCCATCTTCAAACTGTACCATCGAATGAATCACGGATTGCGGATGAACAATAATCTGGATCTGTTCGGGAGCAACTCCAAACAGCCATTTCGCTTCGATCATCTCAAAGCCTTTGTTCATCATCGAAGCCGAATCTATGGTAATCTTGGCTCCCATGTGCCAGTTCGGATGTTTCAATGCCTGCTCTTTCTTCACCAAAGCCAGCTCTTCCATCGTCTTCTGACGGAATGGTCCACCCGAAGCGGTCAATAATAGTTTTTCCACCGGATTATCATACGCACCATTCAAACACTGAAAGATAGCGGAATGTTCCGAATCAACCGGCAAGATAGGCACCTTATATTCAGCAGCCAAAGCTGTAATCAACTCACCGGCAACTACCAATGTTTCCTTATTGGCCAAAGCAATGGCTTTTCCAGCCTTGATCGCAGCAATAGTCGGTTTTAACCCGGCATATCCCACCATGGCAGTCAATACCATATCAATTGGTTTTGCCTGTACAACCTGTGCAATCGCATCCGAACCTGCCCATACTTTAATAGGCAGATCTTCCAAAGCTTCTTTCAGTTCGGGATACTTCTGTTCATTGGCGATCACCACCACTTCCGGCATGAACTTACGTGCCTGATTGATCAAAAGGTCCACCTGGTTATTGGCAGTCAAAGCATAGACTTCGAAACGGTCCGGATGTTCACTAACTACCTCAAGCGCCTGTGTCCCGATCGAACCTGTTGAACCTAATATAGCTAATTGTCGTTTCATGAAACTTACTTACTAAAAAACAATGAAATCTTCCGGATTAACCGGCTTTCCATTATACCATAACTCAAAATGCAAATGAGGACCTGTTGATAATTTCCCTGTATTCCCCACCAAGGCAATGGCTTCGCCTGCCACCACATGTTCTCCAGGTTCTTTCAACAGCAATTCATTATGCTTATATACTGAAACAAATCCATTTTTATGTTGCAACTGGATCACATTTCCCTGATTCGGATCATAACCGGCATACATCACCGTTCCATCCAGCGTTGCCAATACACTTTCCTTGGATGCAGCTGCTATATCCACACCAAAGTGATGGATGTCTGCCTGATAATGGGATGATATAACACCATTTACCGGTTTATAAAAGAACAGGCCATCCATCGGCAACGGATTTGTATTCAGAACAGTTAAATTATATTTTTCTTCCTGCTCAAAGTTCTTTACATACTCTTCTTCCTCCGGACTACGAGGAATCTCGAAGTCGGCATCAACCCGTGCCAATGAATCTATTTCCCGAATAGAATCCAGTTCGATTGTTCCACTGATGATGCCTGTCACATTCTTCAGATATAGATTCTGTATCTCGATCATCCGCTCCAAGGAATCCGCACGCAAAGCATTTTGTACGATTTCCTTGCGAACTTCAACATCCAGATAACCGGGCAGATAATTACGGATAGGCGTCATAATGATAATAAAGGCAGTAAAGGCCACCAGCGAAAAGGCAAACACGCCCAACGATATAAATACCGACAACTGAGATAACCGGAACGACCAGACTTCCTCCAAAGTATTCTCATTGATAAACGAAAGCTTATACTTAAAGCGAATCCGTTTCCAAAAGGATAATTTATTCGTATTGCTTTTGCTTCTTTTCCACTTCATAGCCTGTACCTTCTTACAAATCCAGCAAGCCTTCCGGCAATGCCATCAATAATTCCCGCTTATCAAAATCAACATGTTTTACCAAATCCTCAGCTGCAGGCAACAGCAGGTCTTTTCCCTGATACTCTATTTGCAACAAGACATTGACCGTCGTTTCATCCACATCTACAATCTTACCTAATTCTCCGGCTTTCTCATCGATCACCGTAAAACCGATAAAATTATCCCATGTCACATCACCGAGCAACTCATCTTCGTCCATCAGCTCCAACGGATAAAAGACATCCCGATTGGAAAACTCCCGGGCTGCTTCTTCCGTATCTACGCCTTCCAGCTTCAATAACATGGATGACTGTGTTTTATAACGATAATCCTCCAAAAAGAATGGAACCAGAATCCCGTCCATATCACATATAATATAAGGATCGTCGGTATCATCAAACACATCACAATCAGTCATCAAAGTAATTTCACCTTTGATTCCATGCGGTTTGGCAAACTGCCCTATCTTAAAAACTTCATCCGACTTAATCATACTTCTTTTTCATTACAATCGGGTAATCCGTGCCCCGATCTGATTCAACCGCTTGTCTATATCCTGATAACCCCGGTCTATCTGATCGATATTATGAATCGTACTGGTTCCTTCCGCACTCATGGCTGCGATCAATAAGGCGATACCGGCACGAATATCCGGCGATACCAACGTAGATGCGCGCAACTGGAACCGATTTCCCAAACCAATGACCGTTGCCCGATGCGGATCACACAAAATAATCTGTGCTCCCATGTCAATCAGCTTATCAACAAAGAACAATCGGCTCTCGAACATCTTCTGATGAATCAATACACTGCCGACCGCCTGAGTGGCAACCACCAGAAAGACGCTTAGCAAATCAGGAGTCAGGCCTGGCCAAGGAGCATCCGCGATGGTCATAATCGAACCATCTATAAACGTATCAATCTCATACGAATCATGCGTAGGTATATGAATATCGTCTCCTTGCTGTTCAACGGTAATACCCAAACGACGGAAAGAATCCGGTATAATACCTAATTTATCATATCCCGTATTCTTGATCAGAATATCTGAGCCTGTCATGGCCGCCATTCCGATAAAACTACCGACCTCAATCATGTCCGGCAAGATCGTATGTTCGGTCCCATGTAATTCGCTGACACCTTCAATCGTCAACAGGTTCGAGCCAACGCCCGAGATCCGTGCTCCCATCCGGTTCAGCATAGCCGACAATTGCTGCAAATACGGTTCGCAAGCGGCATTATAAATGGTCGTCTTTCCTTCAGCCAATACGGCTGCCATCAAAATATTGGCAGTACCAGTTACTGAGGCTTCATCCAGCAACATATAAGTACCTCTCAAATGTTCGGCCACTACTTCATATACCCGCCGGTCCGGATCGTAGGTAAATGTTGCACCCAACTTCTGAATACCGACAAAATGCGTATCCAGGCGCCGGCGCCCAATCTTATCTCCTCCGGGTTTCGGAATCATAGCCTTGCCGAAACGGGCAACCAATGGTCCTACAACCATGACCGATCCACGCAATGAAGCACTCTTCCGCAAAAACTCCTCGGTCTGCAAATATTCCAAATCAATGTCATCTGCCTGAAAAGTATAGGTTCCAACAGCCGGGCGTTCCACCTTTACACGCATATCACGCAAAAGCTGGATCAGATTATTCACATCCAGTATATCCGGAACATTGTGTATCGTAACCTTTTCAGGGGTAAGCAATACGGCACAAATCACTTCCAGCGCTTCATTCTTGGCGCCTTGCGGAGTGATTTCACCCGACAATTTATGTCCTCCTTCTATGACAAACGAACTCATCTGTTTTTCCTTGAGAAATTATTCTTCTTATTATTCCGTGCCAAAATTTCACGGCTTTCGGCCAATTTATGAACTTCTTCGTCCAACACGATATTTCCTCCCGACAGCTCATCCAAGTCTTTGAAGATCTTCCGGTCGTCTACACTTTCCTTGTTCCAGGTCAGGAATGACTTCTTCATTTGGGTAGCTAGCAATCTTACCAACTGGTCTTTTTTCGGACCTTCTGGATATTCAGTCGCTTTCCGGATCATCAGTTCCAGCGTCTTACCATAATGCCGGTAACGAATCCGGGAGTTATTATATGGAATCCGGGCCGGACGGGTATAAAGTTCTTCCTTCTTGACGATCTCATACGGATAATCGATGTCTAACTTAAAGTCGGACATGATAGCCAAATGATCCCATAAGATATGCTTGAAATCGTTCACATCCCGTAAATGAGGGAACATATTACCCATCACATTAATAATGGAATTCGCACATCGTTTTCTTTCTTCCCGGTCTTCTATCGTTACGCAATAATCCACCATATTCTGGATATTACGACCATATTCAGGTAAAGCTAACCGCTTTTCTTGTGTATTGTATTTCATTCGTATTTATTGTTTGCGTGCAAATATACTCAATTCATCTTTGATAATAATCGATTCACCTTGAAAACAATTCGTTCGGAGAATTCGTTTTGACATTAATTAGAAAAATATGCCCGACGGACTCCGGTCTGTCAACGGAAAATAAACGGTAACCGTCTGTCCATAAAACGAGATATTTCCCCAAAAAGTTCATGTACTTCCTTGCGGAAAGAGACAGTCTCTGGCGTAAATACCTTTAACGAATGCGGTATCATGGATATATCAATCCGGCTATCGGCCATGATCGGTTCTCCATCCAGATGCATGACACCCGGATGATTCCGGATGATCGACAACGAATGTGCCTTCATCGTCTTGATTTTACTGTTCTTATCAATCTGCTTGGTAAATAACTGGATAGCCAAAGCTGGTATGTCAATCGGCGTGAACGGCGAAAGAATCGTCACGTCCATTTGTCCGTCCTGTATATTGGCATGCGGAGCAATATAGGCATTATTTCCATATTGCGAAGCATTCCCACAAGCCACCAGAAAAGCCTTTTCCTTTACCTGGCAATTGTCGATCAGCAAATCGTACACTTCTGGCTTATAACTCAAATATTCCTCAATTGTATTCTTCACATAAGTGAGGGAGCCACGCCGTTTCTCTCCGGCAAACTTCTGACTGACGGCTGCATCAAAGCCCACACCACATGTACAGAAGAATGCACGATCATTGGCCCGGCAACAGTCTATCACTGTTTCCTTCCCCCGGCTAATCACTTCCAATGCCTTCTTCGGATCCACCGGAATATGCAATTCGCGCGCCAGACCATTCCCTGATCCCATAGGAATAATCCCCAACGTTGCATTCGTATGAATCATCGAACGGGCTATTTCATTGACAGTACCATCTCCACCTACAGCAATTATACAATCAGCTCCCCTCTCTATTTCCCGACGAGTGATATAACTCGCATGTCCGGCATACTCTGTAAACGCAAGCGACAAATCATAGCCGGCATTCGCACACATCATTTCTATCATCTTCGGAATCTTTCGTTTTGATCCAACCCCAGATATAGGGTTAATTATTGCTTGCACCCTCATTTAATCTGCTTTTTCGAGATTTCACTATATTTCAACAGCAAAAATAATGCTTTTGGTAAAACTTTTAAGTTATTTAGATTGAAGAAGTAAAAAAATTACTACTTTTGCGGCTGATAAAAAGGTGAAACAAAGAGCGAATTTAATCAAAGAGTTCTTTTAAAGAAACATTTTGAGAAGATAAAAACAAAAATTCTCTTCATTAAATATGAAACTATTACAAGAGAAACTAGCTAAGTATGATGCACCGCAGCGCGCTATGGCTGCCGGTATCTATCCGTATTTCAGAATGATTGAAAGTGATCAGGATACCGAAGTTACTATCAGTGGCAAGAAAGTATTGATGTTTGGCTCTAATGCTTATTTGGGATTAACCAACCATCCGAAAGTAAAAGAAGCTGCGATTGAAGCCATAAAAAAATATGGTACAGGTTGTGCAGGTTCACGTTTCTTAAATGGAACATTAGACTTACATGTTCAATTGGAAAAACGTTTGGCCGATTTCGTCGGAAAAGAAGATGCGATCGTGTATTCAACCGGTTTTCAGGTTAATTTAGGAGTGGTTTCTTGTCTGACAGGTCGTGAAGACTATATCTTATGGGATGAACTGGACCACGCTTCTATCATCGAAGGCCATCGGTTGTCCTTCTCTACCAAGTTGAAATATAAGCACAACGATATGGAGTCGTTGGAAAAACAACTTCAGAAGTGCGAGCCCGACAAGGTTAAACTGATCGTGATGGACGGCGTTTTCAGTATGGAAGGCGATATTGCCAAATTACCTGAAATTGTAGCGCTGGCTAAAAAGTACAATGCCAGCATCATGGTAGACGAAGCTCACGGTTTGGGTGTATTAGGTGACCACGGACGCGGTACTTGTAATCATTTCGGTGTCACAGACGATGTGGATCTGATCATGGGTACTTTCAGTAAGTCGTTGGCTTCTATCGGTGGATTCATCGCTTCTGACAAAGATACAATTAATTACCTGCGTCATAATTCACGTTCTTATATCTTCAGTGCCAGCAATACGCCGGCTGCTACGGCTGCCGCCAATGCAGCTCTTGATATCATGCTGAACGAACCTGAACGTATCGAACATCTGTGGAAACTGACTCATTATGCATTGGATGGTTTCCGTAACATGGGATGCGAAATCGGTCATACTGAAACTCCGATTATCCCGTTGTTCATCCGCAACAACGACTTGACATTCTTAATTGTCAAAGAATTGTTTGAAGCAGGTATTTTTGTCAATCCGGTTGTTTCTCCGGCAGTTGCTCCCGAAGATACATTGATCCGCTTCTCATTGATGGCTACTCATACGCAAGAGCAGTTGGATCGTGCTTTGGAAGCTATTCACGATGTATTCAAGAAACATAATTTGATCCCATAAATTGAGGATCAATCATTCTTATAAAAAAGCCACTTCCTGACTTGTTGGGAAGTGGCTTTTTAATATTATACGAGTTAAATACGGAGTAACAATCATATTTCCAATTTTCCTGAAATCATTTATCACATTTTCCCCATTTTTAAACCTCATCATTACTTATTCCACTTATATTTCCAGGAAATATCTTCTATGCTGAACAATTATTCATATAGAAAACTACTTGTTTTCAATCCTTTATCTAACTTTATACCATGATTTACTTAAACGTCAAGATCCGGACAACCTAAATGTACCAAACAGCATGAATTTATCTGTAGTCAATAAAGGCATCCAGATATTTCTTAACTTGGAAGCATAAACTGATGGTGTACGAGTAAATATAGGTGTCAGCCTTTTTTGTGGCGATAATTTGTATAAAGTATCAGATGATACATTCATCAGCATCAAATCGTCTCCAAAACGTGCATTACTGGGATAGGAAAATTTATACGGTCTCCACATATTTCCTTCTTGTTGAGCAATAGCAAGCGGCACTCTTTGTGGAAAGTAAAATGTTGAATGTGTTATTAGTTGATTATCAGTATTATACACTCCAAACGATAGAAAAGTGGCAAAATAGATTCTGTGTAGATACGAAAAATGTAAGATTTAACGTATTTAACTTTTGGTTACATCAAAATTACATAGATATGGATTGGATGGGGGCGTTTGAACCGACCCCGTAATATGATAAAAAGGAAACAAAGAAGACCATGTAAGGGAATGAATGATCAGTAGCCATTCCACATGTTATTACCTCCATAATG
>ULYM01040367.1_pt1 | contig 13427 bp, 13 predicted proteins | sample 1962141 | NCBI WGS metagenome assembly ULYM01 (sample SAMEA4835862, study PRJEB28245) | human gut metagenome | biome: gut microbiome; material: fecal sample | place: Denmark | collected 2008
GAAACATGGTTCCGCGTTTCCGTTCCGGCAGCAAAAAGCGGTATCGCTGCTGCGGTTGTGCTCGGCATCGGGCGTGCGATAGGCGAAGCAATGGCTGTTATGATGGTTGCGGGCAATGTCGCAAACATGCCTTCCCTTTTTCAAAGCGTCCGCTTCCTTACGACCGGCATTGCAAGCGGAATGTCCTATGCACCTGAGGGCTTGCAGCGGCAGGCACTGTTTTCAATTGCGCTTGTGCTGTTCCTTTTCATAATGATGATAAATGCGGCGTTGAACTTCTTCCTTAAGCGCGGAAAAGCCGAATCCTGAAAACCGAAAAAAAGCACAACACCCCGACAGGTTTCATCCGTCGGGGTGCTGCACTGTGTGGTAAAAATATGATTGTATAAAACCGCACCTGTCGGAGAAACAGTCTCCTTCAAGGGGCGTTTATACCGAGAGATAAGCCGAGTATCCGTTGAGCCGTTAATGGGTTTATGCCTGTGTCCTTTTCCGAAACAACGTTAACTCAGCGATTGCAGGAGGGTGCGCTCAGGTTTAGTTTCCGTTTGCTGAAAGTAACCTGTGCATACACCTCAGTTCAGTCCGAGAGCTGCTCTTGCAATGAGGGTTGCATCAACGATATTGACAAACCCGTCACAGTTGAAATCTGCAAGCTGAAGAGCATTGCCTTCATTGGAAAGTTCGCCGGCGCTGATGGCATAGCGGGCAACAAGAATCGCATCCGCAACGGTGACTTTGCCGTCCCCATCAACATCGCCGTTAATGCCGAAGCAATCTGTATAGCAGGCGACAGCGTCAACAATCTCATCCGAGTCCAGAATAACCGTTGTACTGCGGCTGATAAGCCTGCCGTCAGCATTGTACCAACCGCGGAAGTCTGCGGTATCTTCTGCGTACAAAACATAGAAGCCGCTGCTTTCGGTATACGTGAATCCGATGCTGCCGCTGCCTTCAACCCTTGCGGTGACGGGGCGTTCAAAGCCTTTGGGCTGAACGGCAATGCTCTGATAGTTGCATTCGGTGGCAATAACGCTCTCAAGATTGGGGCAGTTAACTGCGGAAAGTTCGGTGCAGTATTCCTGACCGTGGAACTCTATGGAGATAAGATCAGGGCAGTTGTCTGTTATAACTCCGTAAACATGTGTTTGACCCGGCCGCGGTGTGCTCAGGTAATGCGTTGAAGTTCCGGCAAGATCAACAACGCCGTAGACATCCGGAAAATGCTCTTCGGTGGTTGTGAATGAGTAGGGTATGCCGTCATCGTCAATCACGTTGTACTCCAGTTCATATCTGCATACGAACGTGAAGTCAAGGACGTAGAAAAATCCGTCGGGCGAGGTATGCCCAACGACTGTCGGAGAAATATACAGTGTCCACGGGAATATAGGCTGAGACCCGCTGTTGTATAAATCCACGTCATAGATAACGTCTCGATTCGTAACCCCGGGTACATCCGTTTCAATGTCGAGAAAAGCAATAATCTTGTCTTCATCGACGTTATGGATATAACGGGGTGTTTCTTCAGCTGTTTGTGACAAGATGCTGAGCGTATTTGCCTGTGCATTTTCAGCAAGGACAAGAACGCCCGGAAGGCAGCTGAGAGCTGCGAAAACAACGGCGATAAGTGCCGCAAGAACCTTTTTAAGCCGGGTCATTAGCTTATTCCTCCTACGATATATTTGTTCAAGTTACTTGCATACAATGTATGCTGTGGTCAGGGTGACTTTTTGTGCAGCCGAGAGCAGGCTCTTTTTTGCATAGCATTCAACCCGAACCCTGTAGTAGTCTCCCGCAACCAGGTTGGTGATTACTTTGTAATAGCCAAAATAATCAGAGTTGTTAATGTACTCGTCGTGTACACTGCTCAGTTCAGCCCAGCTGCTGCCATTCCAATATTGAAATGTCAATTTTGTGAAGCCGAGTTTTTTGACGTTGTCGGCGGTTTCAAGGTTGACAGTAACGCGGGCAGCATTTGGACCGTGACTGCTGAAAGTTATGTCGTGCCGTGTGAACAGACTGGCGGCCTGCGGATCAACGCCTTCATCAAAAAAGAACAGATCGGTTTCGTGTGGGGTTGCGGATGCAACTCCGGTCGGAATCGACAGGGTTTCGGGGGCTGTTTCATTTGCCGCCAAAGCATTGCCTGCAAAGATATTGCAAAGCAACAGAATCGCTGCAAGAAACAGGGGGATGAGTTTTTTCATTGTTATTAGTCCTTTCATTCTGTTAACAACGATTGTACGATTTGCTCCATCGTTTCGATTGAAACATCTCCGTTCAGAGTGTAGGAATCAAAGCCGATGTTGAAGCAGACAACATTCTGAGTTTCACTTTCTGCAAAGGTGCAGTCAATTCCGTAAATCGACTTAGTATACGGTTCACTGAATTCACCGGAAAGCCTTACTGCGCGTGTGACGGAATCCGACTCCGGTTCGGTAAAGAAGATATGCTGCGATACAGTCACTTTGCCTTCCGTTCCGGAGAATCGAATGCTTACCGATGCAGAAATATCATCGATATAGCCCTTTGCCCATTCAAATGCGAATCCGCTCGGTGTATCGGGGCAGACAAGCCTGTCACCGAACTTTGCGATGAACTCGCTGCGATCCGAACAGTTGATGCTTTGAGCGTTCAGCGCGGCGTATTCCTCAACGGAAAGAATACGTGTATCGGGGATAATGCCGCTCCAAGCACCGCCGGGAGGATCTTCACAGGGATCCTCAGCCGCAGTGTAGCAGATATCGAGATAATCCATGCTGCGCTCCGTTACTGCGCGCCACGGGGTGAACCCCGCCGCATTTGCACTGCCGTCAAAAGCGTATGGCAGAATCAAAAGCATTATTGCAGCGGTAAGGGCAGCTTTTTGCAAAAAAAAGCGAGAAACAGAGGGAGTGTGCCTCTTCGGGGTGAGTTTTGGTTTAAATTCTTTTGCGCCCTCCTTACAGAGTATTGAAGGAGAGGAATTTCTTGCAAAGAATTGAAATGAATCGAAAGCAAAAGCACCCTCGGGCAGATTCGCTTCTCCCTTTATGTAATCGAGCGTTTCAAGGCATTCTGCTATCAATGCCGCGTCACGTTCCGCTTGGGGCAGAGCAAGCTGTTCATCGAGCGTTTCTTTTGTTTCACTGAGCAGAACAATAAAGTCCTGTTTTGTTTGTTTGATGCGCTGCATAACATCAATCCTCTCATTTTCATGTTTCAAAACTTGGAGATATTTTCCCCCTCATTATGTATAGGGCAAAAATCCCCGTTCTGTTCACTGAAAAAATAAATATATTTTAACCAAGCAATTTAGAGACAATAAGACGCACTTTCATTTCGACACGGCGTGCCCTTTGACGGAGCGCTTCGGGGGAAATGCCGTACTCGGCAGCGACTTGTTCGCGATCTCGTTTGAGAACGAACACATCGTTGAATGTTTTTGCATCTTTTTCGCTCAATTCAGAGGCTATGATGCCGAGCATTGTTTCAAAGGGGAAGTCGCTGTATTCACAATAATCATCGGCTGCATCCGGCACGGATGGCAGCTTGGATTCGTCCAATGTTTCCAACGAAACAAACATCTCGCTGTTTCGCTTGGCGATTCTGCTGTTTTGCTTTACACGATGGGTGAGCGTTGTTTGCAGCCACTTAATCGGTGCCTCATGCGCTGCAACGGCACTTTTGTTTTCGAGCAGCACTATTATGGTTTCGGTAACGATATCTTCCGCATCGAACTTGTTTGGAAAAAATCTTTTCACACGTTTAATCATCATGGAATAATAATTTCTAAGAAGAAATTCCATAAGCTCGTCGACAAAGTCGCTGCCGTGCTCATCGCTCATTGAATCAACCCTCCCTTCTGTCGTAAAATGACAATGATGAGATATACATAAACAGTATAATGGAAATAAATTCCAAAGTCAACCCAATCCTCTGACAACTTTGCCGAGCGAGAGAATAAAATGATGATTTTACACGAATTTTACAATTGCGTCCTTTTTAACTTTACACGGAAAGGCTATCATAATAACTGAAGAAAAAAATGAAACACGGAAAGAGCTTTACAATGAAAGGAGCTGCGGCGATGAAGAAAGAATCTAAAGATAACGAACTTGGTTTCAGTTCCGCCGAAAATCAAAACAATGAGAGTTTTCCTCGGGAAAAGTCCGGGATGTCCGCAAAGCGAAAAGCGTGGATTTATTCGGTTCGTGCATTGATGACGGCTGCAACAGGAATCACTCTTGCGCTTGCGCTGTTTCTTGTTGTCTATGTTCTTGCAAAGGGTTTGCCCAATCTGTCATTTGAACTGTTGACAACGGCACCGAGTTATCTGTCGGGCAGAGTCGGAATTCTGCCGGATATTCTGAACTCGCTGTATATTGTTTTTGCAACATTGATAATTGTTCTGCCGCTTGGAGTCGGAAGTGCGGTATATCTTACGGAGTATGCGCGAAATAAAAAGATTGTTTCGGCAATTGAATATGCGGCGGAGGCACTTTCCGGTATTCCGTCAATCATTTACGGACTTGTCGGGATGCTGTTTTTCTGCCAATTTATGGGACTTCAAACCTCGTTGTTTGCAGGTGCGTTGACCCTTGCGATAATGAATCTGCCGACGATTATGCGAACAACGCAGGAGAGCCTGAAGACCGTTCCAAACAGTTATCGCGAGGGCGCATTTGCACTCGGAGCGGGCAAATGGCGAGTGATTCGCACGGTTGTTCTTCCGGGGTGTGTGGACGGCATAGTCACAGGCTGCATTCTATCGGTCGGCAGGATACTGGGAGAATCAGCCGCATTGCTGTACACTGCCGGGTTTGCGCATGTTCTGAACAGTTTTTTTGAGGCAATGTCCGGCTCGGGCGCAACTCTGACGGTTGCACTGTACTTTTATGCAAAAGAGGAAGGTGCATTTGATGTCGCATTTGCCATTGCTTCCATTCTGATGATACTGACGCTTGCAATAAACCTTGCGGCAACGCTTGCAGGCAAACACTTTGAAAAAAGGAGAAATGCATGATGAACATAATCACAACTAATGACCTTTGCCTGTGGTACGGAAAAACTCAGGCACTGAGAGATATTAACATTTCTGTTCCGGAAGGTAGCATCACTGCGCTTATCGGCCCTTCCGGGTGCGGTAAATCAACCTTTTTAAAAACGCTCAACAGGATGAACGATCTTGTGCCGGATGTTCGAATCATGGGCAGCGTTAAATACCGCGGAAAAGATATTTTTGCTCCCGGCACGGATGTGAACGAACTGCGCAGGCAAATCGGAATGGTGTTCCAAAAGCCGAATCCGTTTCCGATGAGCATATACGACAACATTGCATACGGCCCGCGGACGCACGGGATTCGCTCAAAAGCAAAGCTTGATGAAATTGTAGAGACGTCTCTTAAAAATGCTGCAATTTGGGATGAAGTGAAGGACAGACTCAAAAAATCCGCACTCGGTCTTTCAGGCGGACAGCAGCAGCGCCTTTGCATTGCCCGTGCGCTTGCGGTCGATCCGGACGTGCTTTTAATGGATGAGCCGACAAGCGCGCTCGACCCGATTTCAACAACACGTATAGAAGAGCTTGCAATGGAGCTTAAAAGCAAGTATACTATTATTATAGTCACTCACAACATGCAGCAGGCTCTTCGAATTTCAAACAAAACGGCCTTCTTCCTTTTGGGAGAGTTAGTCGAATGCGACGATACGGAAAAGATTTTTTCCAAGCCGCAGGATAAACGTACCGAAGATTATATTACCGGGAGGTTCGGATGATGAGAAGCAGTTTTGACAGCCAGCTGAGGCAGCTCAATAATGAGCTTATTGAAATGGGAGCATTGTGTGAGGAAGCGATCACTCTTTCCGCAAAGGCACTTGCCGAGGGCAGCGCAAAAATCGCGGGCGGGGTTGCACCGATCGATAACGAAATTGACAAAATGGAGCGCGATATAGAGACACTCTGTCTCAAATTGCTGCTGCGTCAACAGCCTGTTGCAGGGGATCTTCGTCAGATTTCCGCAGCGCTCAAGATGATAACCGATATGGAGCGCATCGGTGATCAGGCCGAGGATATAGCGGAAATAATCGCCTTTTTGAACGGCAGAAGCGGAGCGGAGTGCGGAGATATCGACAAAATGGCAAAGGCGGCAACAAAAATGGTCACAAACAGCATTGAAGCATTTGTGAAACGCGATGTCGAACTTGCAAAAGAAGTTATTGCTCAGGATGATATTGTTGACGATTATTTTAATCGTGTCAAGCAGGATTTGATTGAACGCATTTCTTCCGATCCGAGTGACGGCGAGTTTGCACTTGATCTGCTGATGATCGCAAAGTATTTTGAGCGTATCGGCGACCATGCCACAAACATAGCAGAATGGGTCATGTTCTCCGTGACAGGGGTGCATGTTCAAAACGAATGATTGACTTTGGCGGCGCTGCACGAATTTGAAAGCCACGCAGCGGAATCTCTCGCCGGTTGATTAATAATTGAGGGGTATTCCGAGCTGATATATAAAAAAGCCGGAGATTTGAAGGTAAGAATGACCATGATTTATTGTGTTGAAGATGATGCAAGCATTCGCGATCTTGAGGTTTACACACTGTGTTCAACCGGGTTTGCGGCGCAGGGGTTTCGTGACGGCAAGGAGCTTTTTGATGCAATCCACAAGCAAAAACCGGAACTGATTGTTCTTGACATTATGCTGCCGGGGGATGACGGAGTTCAAATTTTGCACAGGCTGAAGAATTCATCGGAACTGAGCGAAATTCCGGTAATCATGGCGACTGCAAAAAGCATGGAATATGACAAGATAAAGACCCTGGATATGGGTGCGGACGACTACCTCGTTAAGCCTTTCGGAATGCTGGAAATGGTTTCACGCATCAAGGCCGTGCTTCGTCGCTGCAAAACTCCGGGCAGTAATGTACTTCGCGCTGCCGGCGTCACGCTTAATGAGGATGAACATACGGTTGCTGTGGACGGGGAGCGGATTGCGCTGACCTATAAAGAGTATGAACTGCTGAGGCTTTTTATGAGCAAACCGGGCATTGCGTTTTCCCGCGAACAGCTTTTCAGCGAGATTTGGGGAATGGATTATTGCGGAGAAACCCGCACGCTGGACATGCACATTCGGACACTTCGTCAAAAACTCGGTGCATACGGTAAACTGATTGAAACGGTTCGTAATGTGGGCTACAGAATGTCGAACGCAGAGAATGCGAAATGAACCTGAGCATTTACGCATAAAATCAGTGGGAGGACTAAACTATGTCAAATAAAATTTTTCGTTCAATAATCACAACGGCAGCACTTGTTCTGTTGGCAAGCTTTGTTATCATAATAGGCGTGCTGTACGGATATTTCACGCAGGTAATTGAAAAACAACTGCGTGAAGAACTTGATATTGCCGCAGCGGCAGTTGAAGAACAGGGCGGAGAATATATAAAAAGGCACCACACCGGAGCCGTAACCGTTGCGGACGGCAGCATAAGGCCGGATGGCGGCAGCATTCGACTCACGCTGATATCAAGCACGGGGGAAGTTATTTATGATACCAAGTCTGATGCACAGACCATGGAGAATCATATTGATCGCCGGGAAATACGTGATGCAATGAACGGCGGGTACGGTATGAGCCGTCGATATTCTTCAACGCTTACGCAAAAAACTATTTATTGCGCGAAAATGCTCAAAGACGGTTCGTTCCTGCGTATTTCAACGGAAAGCGCTTCCGTTCCTGCGCTTGTACTCGGCATGATACAACCGATGATTTTTGTTGCGGTGATTGCGGTTATTCTGTCCGCCGTGCTGGCACACAGAATGGCGAAACGTATTGTTACTCCGCTGAATGAGCTTAATCTTGATACTCCGCTTGAGAACAACGAAACGTATCCCGAAATATCGCCCCTGCTGACACGGATTGATGTTCAACATAAAAAAATCGAGCGTCAGATTCGGGAACTTCAGCGAAAGAATGATGAGTTGCAGCAGATTACCGAAAGCATGAACGAGGCACTTGTAATGCTGGATGTTAACGGCTGTGTGCTTGGAATCAATTCTGCTGCGAGACAGCTTTTTGAGGTCGATAATTCTTGTATCGGCAGCGATTTTCTGACCGTTGACCGCAATCCGGAGTTCAACAGGCGGATAATGAATGCATTTGCAGGCAGCAATGAAACGTTTAACCTTCAGAAACACGGACGCGAATACAAGGTCGACATAAGCAGAGTCGAGTCCGGCGAAAATCTTGCGGGAATTCTCCTGCTTGCGTTTGATGTTACCGAGCAGGCAGAAACGGAAAAAATGCGCCGCGAGTTCACGGCGAATGTTTCTCATGAGCTGAAGACGCCGCTTCAATCCATAATGGGCAGCGCGGAGCTTATTGAGAACGGACTTGTCAAACCGGAGGATATGCCGCATTTCATTAAGAACATACGCACCGAGTCTGCACGGCTTGTTGCGCTGATAGAAGACATAATCAGATTATCACGCCTTGATGAAGGTGTGGAAATCCCGAAGACAGAGGTTGACCTTTTGAACGTGGCAACGGAAACGGCGGAGCTTCTCCGCGGCAATGCTGAGGCAAAGAATGTTTCCGTAAAGGTACACGGCAAAAGCGCGGTCGTTTTCGGAGTTGACAGGCTTATATATGAAATTGCCTATAATCTCTGTGAAAATGCCGTGAAGTATAATATTCCGGGAGGTGCTGTGGATATCGGCGTTGATGCAAGAAAAGGCAAGGCTCTGCTTACGGTTCGCGACACCGGTATAGGGATTCCCAAGGAGCAGCAGTCACGGGTGTTTGAACGTTTTTATCGGGTTGATAAAAGCCGCTCGAAAGATTCCGGTGGGACGGGACTCGGCCTGTCCATTGTGAAACATGCGGCAGCCTACCATAACGCGGAGTTGACTCTTGAAAGTGTTCCCGGAAAAGGGACTTGCGTAACTGTTGCTTTTCCGTTGTACGACGGCAGTGAAAACGCGGAATAAGAGCATGTCCGTCGCGAACGTTCAATCGCAATCCGACAGTCATCCATGTATCTGCATACAAAATGGGAAGAAATTCCCCTCAGTCCAATGCAGGGCCGAGGGGGATTTTGTATAACGGACAAAAACAGCAAAACCGGCATGAACTCTTCGTTCGTGCCGGTTTTGCCTGTACCTGTGTATAATAAAGAAAAGAACAGATGCTTTCTGAACAGAATCAGTATTAAAGGGGAGTGTCCTCGGTCAAATCTTCAACAACAAGAACTTCACGTTGTGTGGGCCTTGAAGCGGATGAAGCAGCCGGTTTTGCGGATGCCGGGGCAGGGGAGACGGTTTTATCCGCACCGGAGGGGACGGTTCCGTCGCGTCTTGCTTCAAAGAACTTTTTGGCAACCTGAGGGAAGAGTGCGTAACTCAGAACGTCTTCTTCGGATTGTGCAAGGTCACCAAGCTCTTTGCGGTATGTGTCAAGCTCGGGCTTTAACAAATCTGCCGGTCGGCATGTGATGACTTTATCATTGCCGATGGCCTTTTTACGAACAGCTTCGTTGACTTTGCCGGGCAGCCTTCCGTATTCTCCGCGCAGAACCGCTTTGGATTCCTTTGTAAACATTTTATAGCGTTCACCTGCGAGCACATTCAGAACGGCCTGCGAGCCGACGATCTGGCTTGTCGGAGTGACGAGCGGCGGATAGCCGAAATCTTTGCGTACACGAGGAACTTCCGCAAGAACATCATAATATTTATCCTCGGCGTTTGCCTGTTTGAGCTGAGAAATAAGGTTGGAAAGCATTCCGCCGGGAACCTGATAAATCAGAGTGTTTGTGTCAACCGAAAGCACCTTCGGATCAAGGAAGCCGTCACGCTTAAGTCTGTCGGCGACAGTGCGGAAGTGTTTTGCGGCTTCACTGAGTTTTTCAAGATCAAGCCCTGTATCATACTCCGTTCCTTTGAGCGTTGCGACCAAGCTCTCGGTTGCGGGTTGGCTTGTGCCGTTGCCGAGGGGCGAGAGAGCTGTGTCAACAATGTCAACACCTGCAAATGCAGCCATGAGAAGCGTCATATCGCCCGTGCCCGTTGTGTTGTGGGTGTGGAGGTGAATCGGAACGTTAATTTCAGCCTTGAGCCTTTTAACAAGATTGTATGCGGGCATCGGCAGAAGCAAGTTTGCCATATCCTTGATACAAATCGAGTCGGCACCCATTTGAACGAGCTCTTTCGCAAGTTTAACGAAATAATCTTCGTTATGGACGGGACTGATTGTGTAGCTCAGTGCAGGTTCACAGTGTCCGCCGTATTTTTTTGTGAATTTAATTGCGGATTCCAAATTACGAATGTCGTTGAGTGCATCGAAAATTCGAATAACATCAATTCCGTTTTCAATTGCTTTACGGCAGAATTGTTCAACAACATCATCCGCATAGTGCTTATATCCCAAAATGTTCTGTCCGCGGAACAGCATTTGAAGGCGTGTATGCGGGAGTGCTTTTTTGAGCTTTCGGAGACGTTCCCACGGATCTTCATTCAAAAAACGGAGGCAGGAATCAAAAGTTGCACCGCCCCAGCATTCAAGAGACCAGTATCCCATGCTGTCCAGAATTTCGCAGGCGGGAAGCATCTCTTCTGTGCGCATTCTCGTTGCGGCTTGGGATTGATGCGCATCGCGCAGTATAGTATCTGTAATGAATAACTTTGACATTTTCTTTAACCTCATTAAATCATGCGCCCCGATTCCATTCGGTACAGAGCCTTAAGCCGAACCGCACGGCGGGGCGCGAAAAATCAATAATATCAGCCGAACAGGGAAAGAAATACGCCGGCAGCAATTGCAGAGCCGATTACACCCGCAACGTTAGGACCCATTGCGTGCATAAGCAGGAAATTGCCGGGATTCTCTTTTTGCCCTACAACCTGCGAAACTCGTGCCGCCATCGGGACTGCGGAAACACCTGCCGAACCGATAAGCGGATTGATTTTCCCGCCGGAGAGGAAGTTCATGAGCTTTGCAAGCAGAATGCCGCCGATAGTGCCGAATATGAATGCGCAAATGCCCATTGCAAGGATGCCGAGAGTTTCAAACGACAGGAAAGCAGTGGCCGTTGCTGTCGCTCCGACACTTGTGCCGAGAAAAATCGTGACAATGTTGCAAAGTTCGTTCTGTGCGGTCTTGGAAAGTCTTTCCGTGACGCCGCATTCGCGCAGAAGGTTGCCGAGCATAAGCATACCGACGAGGGAAGCTGCGGACGGAACAAGGAGCGCAACCGCAATGGTGACAACGATCGGGAACACAATGCGTTCGGTTTTGCTGACCGGGCGAAGCTGTTCCATTACGATGGAGCGTTCCTTGCGGGTTGTCAGCAGTTTCATGAACGGAGGCTGAATAACGGGAACGAGTGCCATGTAAGAATAAGCCGCAATGGCAATCGGCCCGAGTTTATCCGGAGCAAGACGGGATGTTACAAAAATTGCAGTAGGACCGTCCGCACCGCCGATGATGCCGATGGAGGCCGCAAGGTTATCATCAAAACCGAAAATCAGCCTTGCGCCGAGGTAAGCGACAAATATGCCGAGCTGAGCTGCCGCACCGAGGAGCAGACTCTTGGGATTTGCGATCAACGGACCGAAATCTGTCATTGCACCGACGCCGAGGAAGATGAGCGACGGGTAAATGCCGAGCTTGACTCCGAGATAGAGGTAGTCGATTAACCCGCCTTTTTGTGTGAGCATTTGCCAGTTGACATGTCCGCCGGAAAATATTTCGGCATTATACAGTCCTGCACCGGGAAGGTTTGTTAAGAGCATTCCAAATGCAATGGGAAGAAGCAGCAAAGGCTCGAATTTTTTAACGATTGCAAGATAGAGCAGGAAACAGGCAACAACGATCATAACAGCGTATTTCCAGGCACCCGGTTGGGTGAAGAAAGCAGCAAAACCCGTTTCAAGCGCAAAATCGGTAAAAACCTTTATGATGGATTGCATGATTCACACCGCCTTTTCGAATGTGACGGCTTAATGTCAAACGTATGCGATGAGAACATCGCCGGAGTTTACGGATGTGCCGCTCTGCACGGAAACAGAGACAACTTTGCCGTCGCAGGGAGCCATGATTTCGTTTTCCATTTTCATAGCTTCGAGGATAAGCAGAACCTGTCCGCTGCGGAAACTGTCGCCGGGTTTGACGTTAACGGCAAGAATGCTGCCCGGCATGGGCGCGGTGATGGTTTTTTCGCTGCCGTTCAGCTGTGCGGCTTTAGGTGCAGCTTTTTTGGGAGCGGATGCTGTTTCGCCCGCAGCAGCGGAATCGATTTCCTCAACTTCAACTTCATAGCTCGTTCCGTTTACATTAACAATGAATTTATGCATAGTGTTCAATGCCCCTTTCGAATATCTGCAAGTATATAATGCATCAAAGCGATGCAGCCGGTTTTGTTCGCTCCGAACATGATGCTTCGGAGAAAGCGGTGCGGCTCAACCGATTTTTTTGATGGATTTGATACGAAGCCCTGCGGCATCCGTGCCGATGGTTTCAGCAATTGCTGCGGAGATAACTGCGATAAGTTCGCGGCGCGATTCTCCGGTAAGCTTCTGTGCATTGCCGTCGGCTGCAACTTTTTCGGCTTCAGTGCCCGATGAGGAGACAGCGCCTGAAGTTTCGGCACGCCGTCCTGTTACAAATCCGCATATTACGCCCATAAGCTTAACAATGGCAATGAGAACAACCAGCCCGACGAATACAACAGCAAGTCCGACCAGCGGAACTATCAAGGTGTTCATGCAAAATACCGGTCCTTTCCAAATATTAGGGGGATTGCGAAGGATGCGTTAATCGAATAAACAATATATCGCAGAACGAACATTCTTTCATCCTCCCCCATTTATCGTTATTATTCATCGAATCCTTTTTTCCTGCAAACAAAAACATATATTATCAATTCTGCAAAAACATGATACTAAGCAAAGAATTTTCATTAAGCGATGAGGAGTGATTGAATTGAACTGAAAAACATGCCTGAGAACGCTGATTTCGGAGCACTCTGAATGATTTGAATTCGGCAAAAAGACCTGAAATCACATTTTTGCCAAAATGATGCGGAAACAGAATCCTCTTAAGAAAAGGCGAACGCAGGCATATACTTTGTGTTGAAAAAAGAGAACGAGAGTTTTACAGACTGCATACAGCGCAGCAAACGGACAGCTGCCCGCTGCGGCATCGGCCGCAAAATGTTCTCAACCGCAAGCATACTGCAATTGGTTTACTTTAAAAGCATTTCAAGCTCTTCCTGTGTTATGTAACGCCACTGCCCGGGCTTGAGTCCGTTGAGAGTTAAAGCACCTATGCCAACGCGCTGCAGGCGCAGAGTATCATGACCGAGAGCTGCAAGCATTCGGCGAACCTGTCGGTTCCGCCCTTCGTGAATCATCAACAACAGCTCCGTTTTTTCATCATGCGAACGAA
>ULYM01061241.1_pt1 | contig 13307 bp, 8 predicted proteins | sample 1962141 | NCBI WGS metagenome assembly ULYM01 (sample SAMEA4835862, study PRJEB28245) | human gut metagenome | biome: gut microbiome; material: fecal sample | place: Denmark | collected 2008
CTTCTCATAATGGCGATTATCTACTTTCTTTTATTAGACTCATTACTCTTTTGGGAAGAAGCGGTTACTAGGAAATTAGAGTATTTTTATGTTATTTTCGTGAACAACCTTGTAAAACCTATCGTCAAATGTCCCTTTATTATAGAGGGGCATTTTTCTTTTGCGTAAAATGCGAAGTTTTACAGTAAAAGTTTCCAAAAACAATAAAAAATTTTTCTAAACACCCCCGCAAAGTGATTGAAACTTTCCAATAATATTGAGGATATATAACAGAAACGTAAAAGTTTTTGCCCTCTATTGTCCATATAAAGTGAGAAAATCTTTGTCTTAATGAAAAAGTTTCGTGCAGACCGTCAATTTTCGTGCCGGAAGTTTCCAATTATAGTAGAGGGATATTTCTTTTCAGAAAAGTACGAAGTTTTTACTCTCTGTTGTCCATATATAGTGAGGGAATCTTTGTTTTAATGAAAAAGTTTCTCGCAAATCATTAAGTTTTGTACCGGAAGTTTCCAATAGTAGTAGAGGGAAAATAAATTACCGCGAATTTTTTAAAACACCCCGCCAAAGAGTATGGGAAATGTCCAATTATAGTAGGAGGATTTTTTGAAAAAGTTCGGTGAGACACCCCCACAAACAGACAAGCAAAAGTCCATATATAGTGAACGGAAAAGGAGATAATAGATAATGAGTTACAAACAAGTGTACCCGCCTTAGTGGGCAGAAAAAACCAAACGTAAAGCAGAAAAACACAAGGAGGTATTAAGGTTGATGCATTTTACTTTTTGAAATTTACAACGCTACGACGAGATTATATCGCCATAACGGAAAGCAAAAGCCCGAAAAATAAATTGGAAAACGGGTACTTGCTACAAGCAGGATAAGGAAAGTCCCACAAAGTGAGGCTTTCGAACTTTCAGCAAGTCGGAAACCGACTTCAATGTTTACGGAGGTATTTATGAAAAACGAAGAAAAGATAAACAACAGAGCAAGACGATACATAACCATAACGGACGAATCCATCTGGGAGATGATAGATACAATTCAAAGCCACCAGGATTATGCAAAAAGTTTCAACAAGGTCATCAACGACGCACTTTATTACGGTTTGCCGGAATTGGAAAAGAGATTAAACGGAAGCGTTTCGCTTGAAGAACCCGAAACGGATAAACTGTCACAAGTCGTTAAACCCCAAAGCGATTATTATTTTCAGATCGTATCATTGATGAAAGAAATTATTGCAAATCAGCTCACGCTAAAGAAACTTAGTTGTTCTGAATTCAATCTGCTGGGTATCTGGGCAGATGGAACGCGAACGGGAGAAAGTTTCAGAAAAGGTCTGCTCAGAGATACGCCCGACTTCATTGTAAAGGAAGAAGCACGTCTGTTAAGGGAAGCCTCAAAGTAGCGATAGCCCACCATTTCTCCCTTTTTCTGAAAAAGAGCTTGACATTGGCAAGAGAATAGCGTAAAATAATATTGTCGTATATATACGATTATCTGTTTACGGAGGAATGAAAAGATGGCTAAGTCAAGAAGCGAAAAGGATAAGAGATACGAGGAAAGACACAAGGAAGAGCGTAAAGCGAAAAACGTTATCTGGGGAACAAGCGTTCCGAGAGCGTTCGCGGAAGAAATAGACGCTTTTTTGAAAAAACACCGTTATACAAAAGTGAAACTCATTGAAGAAGGATACAAAGCGCTGTTGGAGCAGGCGGACGAAATAGACACCGACCTTGCGAAGATAATGGACGGCTACGACGACTTTTTTGAGTCCGAACTAAAACAATTTGAAGAGGAAAAGAAAAAATTCGCAGACGAAACCGAGCAAGCCGAATAACCAAGAGCTATCGACGGGCTACGTTCCCTCTCTGCGAAAATCTGAAAGGAGGATTTTGCGGCAAATGGAGAGAGTACATAGTATCCACCGGGAAAGAGCACATCGTATCCGCGCAATAAAGATGATGTTCGTTGAAGCGGATACAAGACAATACCGTTGAAGTGGATCTTTCAACGGGACAAACAGAAAAAGGCAGACTCAATCTGCCGAAAGAAAGATTAGATGCAAGTGCTAAAATTTTAGCAAATATTTTACTCGATTACGCCAGAAACGGCGGAAATGTGGATGATTTGACGCCGGACAAGGTGTTTGGCAGGAGGAAGCAATGAAAAAACGCACCGTAATATATGCAAGATTCAGTTCGCACAGTCAGACGGAACAGTCAATTGAAGGACAACTGCGGGAATGCTACGATTATGCGAAAAAGCACGACCTGCTCGTCGTGTCTGAGTATATCGACCGAGCGCTTACGGGAACGACGGACAAGCGACCGAGCTTTTTACAGATGATTGAGGACAGTAAGAAGAAAACATTCGATTATGTTCTCGTCTATCAGTTGGACAGATTTGCCCGTAACCGTTATGATAGTGCAAACTACAAGGCAAAGTTAAAAAAGAACGGGGTGCGCGTTTTATCGGCCAAAGAGAATATATCCGAAGACGCAAGCGGAATTTTAATCGAAGGCGTATTGGAAAGTATGGCGGAGTATTACTCTGCCGAGCTTTCCCAAAAAGTAAAACGCGGAATACGCGAAAGCTACGAGAAAGGATATTTTATCGGCGGTTTCGGGTTATTTGGTTACGATATCATAGACAAGCATTGGGTTATCAACGAGACGGAAGTCGCTGTCGTGCGGGAAATTTTTGAGAGATACCGTTACGGAGAAAAAGCAAAAAGCATTGTAAGTTGGCTGGATAGTATCGGCGTGCGAAACAAAAGCGGCAAGCCGTTTACGGTAAACGCACTTGCAAAACTCATTCGCAACACGAAATACAAAGGCATCGTGGAATACGATGAGAGAATTCTGACCAACGTTACGCCCGCTATTGTGGACGAAAAGACGTGGGACGATTGTAACCGTATTTTAGACAATCAACGGCACAAGCAGAAATGTATTCAAAAACATTCCGAATATATTTTAAGCGGAAAACTTTTTTGCGGCAACTGCGGAACGTTGATGACTGCCGAAGGTGGTACGAGCCAGACGGGCAGACAATATCATTATTATAAATGCTTTACCCGTAAGAGAAATAAGGGACAATGCAAAAAGAACAGCGTAAGCAAGCAATACATAGAAGATTTAGTCTTTGAAAAGACGGTAGAATACATTTTAAGCCCGGACGTAATCGATACGATCGCACGCAACGTAACCGACAATTTCAATCAAGGATTAGAAAAGTCCAACGCTTTGATTCTGCTTGAAAAAGAACTTGCTAATGTGGAACAGGCTTTGAACGGTTTTTTGTCTGCTATCGCCGCAGGTATCGTAACGAAGTCTACGAAAGAGCGTATGCTCTCACTGGAAGCGCAGAAAGAAGATTTGGAAAACAAAATCGAGTTGGAAAAGCAACGGAATATTCCGCCGTTAAAATACGAAACCGTCCGCGCTTTTCTTACCTATTTTGCAAATAAAGAGTACAGGTCGGACGAAGAAAAGAACGAGTTTTTCAATTCGTTTATCTATCGTGTGGTTTTGTTTGACGATTATATCTACATTTTTTACAACACTTCGCCCGAATATCCGACAAAAGTAAAGTTGGAAAAAGAAGAATTACAGGCTTTGCGCGATTTAAGATACCCAAAAGCCGAAAAAGATGCGAAAAATAAAGAAAGCACCCCGTTTGAACCGTTAAAGTTCAAATTGGGTGCTTGTGGCGGCGAGTTATCGCCTTTGTATGAACTTTGAAAATCAGATAAAGGAGCAGCCTCTTTGGACTGCTTTTCTGTTTCTTTTACCGATTCGATTGAGTTGTTGTGTTTTTTGAGCGGATCGGAGAAGTAGTAGTTGATGATGATTTTATCGTTGTACAGAATGATGTCTCGGATAAGATATTTAACGAGAGCTTTTCTTACGCCTATATCCTGTACGTCGCCGCATATCGCCTTGTTCAGGAATTGAATGACTTTTGCGGGAGTGAGTTCTGCGAAAGTTCGTTGCTTTTCCTGTTCTATGTCGAAGTCAAGCTGGGATATCTGGGTTTCGAGTTCTTTCAGGCGCTCTTTGGTTTGTTCGGTGATGATACCTTGTTCGATAGCGGCAATCAGGTTGCGCGATGCTTTCAAGGCGGCTGTTCGTTTTGCTTCAAGCGATTTTATATTAGCATTGTTTTTTGACTTCTCGTTTATATGTTTGCATAACACTTCTGCCAAAGTTTTCAACGAGCCGTTGTCCGAAAGAAGTTGCCACGTTGTATTGATGACGATATCTTCAAGTTCTTTCTTGCATGCGGGTTTTAATCCGCAACGCTTTTTGTCTCTTGAACGTGTCAAGCAAGTATAGTAATAATGTTTTGCGCCGGTTTTGCTTGTTCCGCTTATTCCGACCATCAGACGCTTACAATCTCCACAAATCAGTTTGCCGGAAAGGATAAAATCAAAGATTTCTTTCTTCCTGCCGGGAGCGTGTTTATTGCTGTCGTGAATGTCTTGTACTTTTTGCCATACAATATCGTCAACGATTTTCGGATAAATGTTGTCATAAACGGTATCGCCGTGTTTTATCTTTCCGTTGTATTTTGTATTTTGAAGCATTTTATAGATTGCTTTTTCTGTCAGATATTTTCCTTTCTTGGTGCGGATTCCTCGCTTATGCATTTCCTCGGCTATATAAGCTGCCGTGTAGTCTTGAGCATAAAGCCCGAAGATTTCTTGCACGATTGCTCCTTCTGTGGGATTAACTACGTTTTTCTTGTCAACGACATCGTACCCGAATAAGACCGGTCCGCCTGTATAGTTGCCTTTCAGATAACTTTCTCGCAAGCCTCGTAAGACTTTCTGGGAAAGTTCTGCCGAATAGTATTGGTTCATACCTTCGAGCAACGATTCAAGGATTATACCTTCAGGGGAGTCGGGAATGTTCTCCATGGCGGAGACCAGCTTGACGCCGTTTTCTTTCAACGTGTGTTTATGTATAGTCATTTCGTACTTATCTCTCGAAAAGCGGTCAAGTTTATAAACAATAACATATTCCCATTGCCGTTTGCTGCTTGCTTTGATCATGCGCTGAAAATCAGGACGCATATCGTTCGTACCTGTCATCGCACGGTCAATGTATGTATCGACAATAAGAAGGTTATTGTTTTTTGCATAGTTCTGACAGACTCGAAGCTGTCCTTCGATAGACTGTTCTGTTTGAGTATCACTGGAATAACGTGCATAAATAACGGCTTTTTTCATAGATATTGAGCCTCCTTAATCTTTTTGCTAAATTGTAAAAGTTAAACTCGCAGACTATTTGCGACTTTGTAGAAACTTTTTTCTTTTTCAAAATTTTTTCCTCCTTTTTGTTTTTTGTCTTTCGACGAAAAGGAGAAATCAGAAAAAGACGAAGGAGTCAAGGAAACAGGAAAAAATATTGCATTGTAGTTTTAATTTTTAGAATTTTAAGCGATAATTTTTCCCCTTGATGCCGAAGGATTTTTCTGATATGTGAACAAGACGAAAGGCAAAAAAATCGGTCGAGATTACCTTTATGTGATAAAAACATTACCTTTTGCTTCGGAAAACGTGCGGGTAGGGTACTCACACTTTTTGGGCTAATTGATTTATCATTTAGCTATGAGAAGAAGAAAGCAGATAAATTATCAGATAGAGGTTAACGGTGAACCTTTAATCACTCAAATACCAAAGCATACGTTGGACTCTTTGGTATTTTCGCTTGAACTTGCCGTATATGATATGTTGGAGCAAGAACAAAACCAAAATCAAAGAAAGAATGAAGAAAAGAGGTCGTGATAGCACGGCCTCTTTTGTTATGTTTATGAGTGTCTTAAAAAACAGACTTTGAAATCTTTACTTTACTTTTTATTTGTGTTATAATATTTATGTATATTCATTTATGGGGTTTATTATGGGTAAGGAAAACTTCTCGAAAATCAAACTTCTTAAAATTTGGGAAATTCTGAAACAGGAAAGTGACGAAAATCGTCCACTGACAACGGGACAGATAATAAAACGTCTTGCCGATAGCGGAATAACTTGTGACAGAAGAACATTATATGCCGATATTGCTACGCTGAATTCTTTTGGATATGAGGTTGTGACACAGAAAGGGCAGCATAGTAATTCGTATTATATAGTTGACAGAAGTTTTGATATTCCGGAACTCAGAATTTTAATCGATGCGGTACAGGCAGCAAGTTTCATATCTCCGAAGAAAACGGAAGAGTTGACGGGGAAAATCGCAGCTCTCGGCGGTAGTTACCGTGCTGATATTTTAAAAAAGAATATTGTTGAGTTTAATACCACAAAGCACAACAATGAACATATTTATTACAGCGTAAATGCCATTGAAGATGCGATTCTTTCAGGAAAGAAAATTAAATTCCAATACTTTGATTTGATTGAAAATCAAGAAAGAAAATTCAGAAAGAACGGGGAAAAGTATCTTGTAAATCCTGTAGCGATGGTTTTCTCAAACGATAATTACTATCTGATCGGTTATCACGATAACCACGACGGCGTTACGACTTATCGCATTGACAGAATGCTGAATGCCGAAATATTGGAAGAAAGTATTAATGAAAAGGCAAAGCCAAAAGGTCTGAATGTTTCCAAACATCGCAAGCAGTCGTTTTTTATGTACAGTGGAAAAACGGAAACAGTCAGATTTGAGGCTGATCGAGATATGTTGGATGTAATATACGATAAATTCGGAGAGAATACCCGAATTATCTGCGTCGATGAAAAAAAGATATCATTTTCCGCAGAAATCGAAATAAGTCCCTTGTTTTTCGGTTGGTGTTGTTCTTTCGGTGACAGATTGAAAGTGGTAGGACCGATTGAGGCTATTGGGCAAATGAAAGCACATTTGGATAAGATACAAAATATCTATCAGATAAAAGATTTATAATAAAAGAGTAGAAGAGAGGAATTGTTATGGCAATCAATATTGCACCTAAATCATTGGATACCGAATTAAACGAATTGATGCGTGGTGTGGCAAGTGGAAAAATTCAGTTGCCTGATTTTCAACGTGATTGGACTTGGGATGACAATAGAATAAAAGGTATTATTGCAAGTCTTTCTCAAGGGTATCCGATGGGGGCTATTATGTGCTTGGAGTATGGAAATGAGAATGTTCGCTTCAAGTATCGTACTATTGAAGGTGTAAAGGTTTCGGGAGTATCCCCGGAATTGCTTATATTAGATGGGCAGCAGAGATTGACCTCTATGTATAGTGCTACCTATTCAAAAAATGCAGTTAAGACAAAAACTGAAAAAGGAAAAGATGTTGAAAGATTTTATTATTTCGATATAAACAAATGTCTTGATGAAAACGAAGATAGACTTGATGCCATTAAAGCTGTTCCGGCAGATCGAAAAATTAAGACAAACTTTGATCGTGATATTGTTCTTGATTTATCTACGAGAGAATTGGAATATGAACACGAAATGTTTCCTATAAATCTTATTTTTGATAGCGGTGCACGAGAAGATTGGGCAGATGGATATAAAGAATATCATCAGTATGATAAGGTATTTCTTGATAAATATAAAAAGTTTAGAGCGGAAGTTATCGAGACTATAACTGGTTATAAACTACCTGTGATTACTTTGGGTAGGGATACACCTCGTGAAGCCGTTTGCAAAGTTTTTGAAAATGTCAATACCGGCGGGGTACCACTCACTGTATTTGAGCTTGTTACAGCCACTTATGCAACCTATGAATTTGATTTAAGAAAAGACTGGGAAACGTGTCGAGATATAATTTGGGGACGAGGAGAGCCGCTTGTTACTGATGTGATGCACGGCGTTGATGAAACAGCGTTCTTAACGGCAATTACACTATATACTACATATCATGCAAGTTCTATGACTACTTGCAAAAAGAAGGACGTGCTTGCTTTAGAATTTGAAGATTATAAAAAGAATAGAGATGCTGTTCTCGATGGATATAAAATGGCAAGGAAGTTTTTGTTCAGTCAATATGTATTTAGAATGCGAGATTTGCCATATACAACGCAACTTATTCCTTTATCGGCTATTTGTGCAGAGATTGGTAGAACTGTGTTTAATCAGCCTCAAACGCAAAACATTTTGTCTCAGTGGTTTTGGTGCGGAATTATGGGCGAAATGTATGGAGGAGCTAATGAAACTCGATATGCGAATGATATGGAAGATGTGGTCGCAGCCATTCGTGGACAAGGAAGTCAAAATAGAACGGTTAATGCAGCTTGGTTTTCAGCTACAAGATTGATTTCTTTACAAACACGAAATAGTGCTGCCTACAAAGGAATTATGGCTTTGGTTTATAGAGAAAGCTGTAGGGATTTCATGAAGGGTACGACCATAGACATTGTAAAAAGTATGGATGAAGCTCCAGATATTCACCATATTTTCCCCGAAGCATATTGTACATCTATGGGATATCCAAAAGAAAAATGGAATTCTATTGTAAATAAGACGCCATTGCTTCCAGAATCTAATCGTCAGATTGGTGGAGAAGCGCCAAGTGCATATAGTAAAAAGATAATCAAACAAGCTCAGATTGATGAGGAGCAACTTAAAATTCGCGTGGAGTCGCATTTGGTGAATTATGATTATTTCATCAAAGATGATTTCAATGATTATTTTGTTGAACGTGCAAAGGCGATATTAAAAGTTATAGAGAATGCTATGGGTAAGACTATTGCGGATAAATCGTCTGAACAAACCATTAAATTATATGGTTGCAGTCTTGATTCGGAAGATAGTGTGGTTCAATGATGTTAAAAATTATATGAGATAACTTTCTCTATATTTTTTAATATTTATATTCCGATAATTAAGATTATTAAGAACAAGGAGCGTAAGGAAATGCAACCTGAAGAAAAGGCAAGATTGATAATAGATCAAAAATTAATTGAGTCAGGATATGTTATTCAAGATATTCGTGATATGAATTTGCTTGCCTCAAAAGGAGTAATTGTTAGGGAATATCCCACCGACACAGGAGAGGTCGACTATTTAATTTTCATAAATGCTCAGCCGGTAGGTATTATTGAAGCGAAAGAGATCAACAAAGGCGAAAAACTGGTTGTTGAAACTGAGAAGCAAACTGAGCGCTATAAAAATAGCAAGTTAAAGTATTTCCCTGAGAACGTACATATTAGATTTGCATATGAGTCGACAGGGGAAATTACTCGATTTACTGATTATAACGACATTAATTATCGATCGAGAGAAGTTTTTTCTTTCCATAAGCCTGAAGAATTGGAAAGATTGATGAAAGAATCAGATACCCTTCGCAACCGATTAAAATCATTTCCGAAGTTGAACGAACAAGGATTTCGGCGTTGCCAAATTACTGCTATAAACAATCTTGAAAAATCATTTGGTGAAAATCGTCCGCGTGCTTTAATACAGATGGCCACTGGTGCAGGAAAAACATATACTGCCATTACAGCTATATATCGTCTATTAAAATTTTGTTCGGCAAAAAGGATTTTGTTTTTAGTTGACACAAAAAATCTCGGCAAACAAGCTATGGACGAATTCACGGCTTATAAGCCAAGTGACGACAATAGAACATTTGTCGAACTTTATCCAGTGCAACTTTTGAAATCGTCATACATTTCAGAGTCAACCAATGTTTGCATTAGTACAATTCAAAGGATGTACTCTATTTTGCGTGGCGAAGAATTAGATGAAAGTCTTGAAGAATCGCCTATTTTTGACGCAGGTCTTCCTAAAGAAGTAGTTTATAATGCAAAATACCCTATTGAGTTTTTTGATTTTATTATAATCGATGAATGTCATAGGTCTATTTATAATGTTTGGAAGCAGGTATTAGATTATTTTGATGCTTTCCAAATCGGTTTAACTGCCACCCCGGACAAAAGGACTTTTGGGTACTTCAATGAGAATATTGTAAGTGAATATACGCGTGAACAAGCTATTATTGACGGAGTTAATGTTGGAGAAGACGAATATATTATTGAAACTGAAATTGGAAGTCACGGTAGTAAAATTACAAAGGCGAAACGAGTGATCCAAAAAAGAGAAAGGCTCACAAGAAAACAGCGCTGGGAATCTATGGATGAGGATATTGTTTATACATCGAATCAGCTGGATAGAGATGTGGTCAATCCAAGTCAAATACGGAATGTAATTAAGGCTTTCAAACAAGCGATACAGGAAGTTGTTTATCCGGAGCGCAAAGAAGTTCCTAAAACTCTTATTTTTGCAAAAACTGACAGCCATGCAGATGATATAATCCAAATAGTCAGGGACGAGTTTGGTGAAGGGAATGAGTTTTGTCGCAAAATAACCTATCGCATTGAAGGCAATCCAAATGATGAAATAAACGCCTTTAGGAATGATTATAAGTTCAGAATTGCTGTTACTGTCGATATGATTGCAACAGGGACGGATATCAAACCTCTTGAATGTCTGTTGTTTATGCGCGATGTCCGAAGCAAGAATTATTATGAACAAATGAAAGGCAGAGGAACAAGAACTATTGATCTTGAAGAATTGAGAAAAGTTTCTCCCTCAGCCAAAACAAATAAAGATCATTTTGTCATTTTTGATGCTGTAGGAGTTACAAAATCTGTAAAAAGTGAAGGACGGACACTTGAACGTCAGCCATCTGTATCTCTTAAAGATTTATTAATGAGATTAGCGGTTGGAAATGCTGATGAAGATGTTATTACTTCTGTTGCAGGGCGCTTGACTCGTCTCGATAAAATTATGACAGCACAGGAGCATAAAGATTTTTCCAATCTTTCTGGAGGCGTTACTATCGGAAAAGTTGTAAGTAACATGCTTAATTGTTTTGATGAAGATTATTTAGAAGAAAAAACAATGGAAGTTACTGGTAGCAGTACGGTTAGTAAAGAAGATATAAAGAATGTACAAAATAAAGAAATAGCGCTTTCTATTAAACCCTTTTCCAATGCCAAACTGCGGGATTTCATTTTATCGACGAAAGCGTCGCACGAACAAATAATTGATACTTATAACATTGATACCGTTATTAGGAGTGGTTGGAGTGAATCTTATACTGAAGATGCCCTCAAAACTATAAAATCTTTTAGAGAATTTATTGAGGCGAATAAAGATGAGATTGAAGCTTTGAGTATCATATACAATCAGCAATATAGGAACAGAAAATTGACCTATAGAATGATAAAAGAGCTACATGATATCATGTGCAAACCGCCATACAACTTCACTGTAACCAAAATGTGGCATTGCTATTATGAACGGGATAACGATAAAGTTGTTAAGTCTGAAGTGGACGAATTGATGGACATTATTTCAATTTTACGATATGAACTTGGGCAGATAGAAAGACTTAATTCGTTTGACAGCAGAGTAAGAAAAAATTTCCAAGATTGGACGTTTAAGCGCAATAACTCTCAGGGGTATCGTTTCAATGAAGAACAAATGGAATGGTTGCATATGATTGAAGAACACATAATAAGATCGGCTTCAATTGAAGAAGAGGATTTTGATTATACTCCTTTTGATACAAAGGGTGGTTTAGTAAAATACTATCAAGTCTTTGGCAAAGACTACTTGAACATTATAAATGAACTAAATGTCGCATTGGCGGCTTAAGGAGAAAATATGGCAGAAAGTACTTCAACAATTGGGAAAAAAGTAAAAGCTCTTGCAAATCCATTAAGAGATGAAGGTATTGGTAGTGGAGATTATTTAGAGCAAATAACATATCTCGTCTTTATTAAAATGGTAGATGAGTATTCTAAACCACCTTATAACCGACCTGTAAATATTCCCAAAGAGTGCACTTGGGATGAACTTGTTAAACTTTCCGGTGAACCTTTGGAGAGCCGTTACAAGCAAATTCTTGAAACTCTTGGTAAAAAAGAAGGCATCTTAAAAGAAATTTTCGGTGGTGCCGATAATAAGATAAAAAAGCCGGCACTCTTAAAAAAAGTTATAACAATGATTGGCTCAGAAAACTGGGTTTCTCTTGCGTCTGATGTTAAAGGTGCTATCTATGAGGAAATGTTAAAGGAATACGCTGAAGATACAAAGAGTGGTGCAGGTCAATACTTTACTCCAAGAGCCTTGATAAATACAATGGTAAAGTGTCTGCGTCCCGAGCCTGATAAGACAATTTGCGATCCGGCTTGCGGTACAGGTGGATTTTTGCTCTCTGCCTACGATTATATTTCTAACCCTGATAACTATTCTCTGAATAAAGAACAAAAGAAAGCATTAAAATTTGATACATTTTTCGGTGTCGAATTGGTCCCAGCCACCTATAGATTGTGTTTGATGAACTTGTTTTTACACGGTATAGGTGACATTAATTCTTCAACATTACCTGTAGAAAGAAAAGATTCTTTGCTCAATAAACCCAGTCAAACTTTTGATTATGTTTTGGCAAATCCTCCGTTTGGAAGAAAGTCATCATTGACATTCACAAATGAAAATGACGAAGAAGAATCAGAAGATTTAGTATATAATCGTAGCGACTTCTGGACGACGACTTCTAATAAACAGTTAAATTTCGTACAACATATTTATTCGATTCTTAAGACCACAGGGCGAGCTGCCGTTGTTGTACCTGATAATGTATTATTTGAAGATGGCGCTGGAGATACCGTAAGAAAAAATTTGTTGGAAAAGGTAAATCTCCACACTATTTTACGTTTGCCTACCGGTATATTCTATAAACCAGGCGTGAAAGCGAATGTAATATTCTTCGACAATAAACTACCGAGTAATGATTGGCAGACACAAGAATTATGGGTATATGATTTTAGAAGTAACACGCATTTTACTTTGAAACAAAACCCAATGACCGAAAGGGATTTGGAAGATTTCGTTGCTTGCTATAATGCCGATAATATTGCAGAGCGTGTCCCTACTTATAGTGAAGAAAATCCAAACGGAAGATGGCGCAGATATTCTTTACAAGAAATCAAGGACAATCATTATAAATTAGATTTGAAATGGATGACCGAGGATACAGGCGAAGATGACCTGTCTATCGGCGAGTTGCTTGCAAAAATCAAAGAGAAATCCGACAATATTGCTTCCGCAATCAGCGAGTTGCAGTCTTTACTTGGCGAGGAAATAAAATAATGGACGTTGAGAAGTTAAAACAAAAGATTTTAGACCTTGCCATAAGAGGCAAACTTGTACCGCAAGATCCGAACGACGAACCCGCGTCTGTTTTGATTGAAAAGATCCGTGCGGGAAAGGAAGCTCTTATAAAACAGGGTAAGATTAAACGAGATAAAAATGAATCTTACATCTTTAAAGGTGATGATAATTCCTATTATGAGAAAGT
>ULYM01051722.1_pt1 | contig 13264 bp, 10 predicted proteins | sample 1962141 | NCBI WGS metagenome assembly ULYM01 (sample SAMEA4835862, study PRJEB28245) | human gut metagenome | biome: gut microbiome; material: fecal sample | place: Denmark | collected 2008
TTCCGCTGAGAGTTCACAAACAGGGGTGTCCACCAGAAATGCGCTTTGCGGAACAGATGCCAGAAGCATTTCATCCTCTACTTATATACCTTTCAAAAGGAAACCCAAAGACGTTCCGCATTGGTATGCTCTCCGTGTAACCTACGGACGCGAAAAGAAAGTATACGATTATTTGGTGAGCAAGAATGTAGAGGCATTCTATCCGACCATCACCACCATCAAACTCGTTGATGGAAAACGCAAAGCTATTGAAGAATCTCGTCTTCCCAACATATTCTTTGCACGAGGCACAGAAGACGAAATCAAATCATTTGTTTACGACAATGTAAACCTCCCCCATCTCCGTTTTTATTATCGCCATCTCCACGAAGGCGCACGAATCATCAAAGAGCCTCTCATTATCCCTGATTATCAGATTGAGAGTCTGAAGATTATCTGCGCATCCGAGGCAGAGAACATCATCCTCGTACCCTCAGACGTAGAGAAATTTAAGACTGGCCATACTGTACGTGTCACCGAGGGAGCTTTTGCTGGAGTCATTGGTAAGGTAGCGAGGTATCATGGGCAGCAGAGAGTGGCGATTGTGATAGAGGGACTGTTGACTATTGCAAGTGCGTACGTGCCGAGTGCATTCTTGGAGAAAGTTTATTGAGAATAGGTTACAAATAGATATATCTTCTCATAAAGTCAAAAGAAACGAATTATAAAATGGTATAAATATGAACACGAAGAATAAACAAAAGAAATTTTGGGTTGCATGGGGGCCTATCTTTAACCAGTCGACGGGTGACCTCGTTGTCGATGAACAAACATTTTCACTTGTTCCTAACAAAATTGATACGGCTCTCATAACACTCGCAATCGGTAAAAAAGCCTATTCCATTCAAACTTTTCAAATAGACTCAATAATTGGCTATGAGAATAATTTTATGGCTTACATGTCAATTCTTCTTAATGATGGACGTAAGGTGAAAATTTCAGTTGGCTCAAGAAAGAAGAAGTTAGAGATTATTTCTGCTCTTGAAAAACAACGAAATGCAATTTATATTGCTAAAGGAGAAAGCATCCCCGAATTATCATCTACTATTGAATAGTTTTAAACTTTTAATTCTAGCTATTATTTAAACGTAATATAGTATGTCTGAATATTTCAATCCAGAAGTACAGCAGCAGTACCCTGATACATGTGCGATTAAATCACAACAACTGGTTTTGGAGGATTTTGGTATAGATGTATCAGAAACGCAATTAGTCCAGACAGCCAATGCAAATGGTTGGTATAATGGTGGAGGTACTAATCCACAAGACGTAGGCAATCTGTTAAATCTTGCAGGTATTCCTGTAACGAAGCAGGATGGCAACGTGTTTACTTTAGTAAATGAATTAGCCCAAGGCCATAAAGTCATTGTAGGTGTTGATGCAGACGAACTTTGGCACAACGATTCTGTTAGTGAGAAGTGGACAAATTGGGCTAATGATTTCTTTGGTCCACAAGGGGGTAATCACGCATTAATCGTTGCAGGTATAGATACAAGCGACCCAAATAATATTCAAGTAATTGTCAAGGATCCTGGTAGTGGTGAAGATGGAAAGCCATATCCATTAGAACAGTTTATGGATGCTTGGGCAGATACACAATGCTACATGGTATCTACAAATATATCTGCTCCTGAATATGCAGACGGAATGAAAAATTTCGACTATGAGTTGGGACACCTACACAACGTGGCTGGCGTAAGCTATCCTGATTTCCAAATATTCAATGATATTAGCATGGGACTGCCAGAGCAAGTAACAAATATTGATGGAAATCTTATTTCCCCAATACCTTCGCTAACAGATGCATTTTTTGATTATTCTGCAAATGAAATAGACTTCAGCCAAATATTTACGGATAATTATATATTCAACGATTATTTGGATTGCAATAGCATAAATAGTTCAATGCAAATTACAAGCCATAATGGATTGGAAAATATAGATTGGAATAGTATTCAGCCAATGGATAGCATGGGGGATGGTGGTTTCAATCCAATAATGTTGAGTGAAATGAACGTTGACTATAACACATTTTTCAATGACTGCATCAATCAGTTTTCTGCAATTGGGGATGTTGACTCTATGGAGTTGTGCCAACAGCAACTAAACATTATGGACTATTGCGAATGTAATAATATTGATTATTCGGCCAACTTCTTAATGTGTTAAGGCTATGATAAACGATAGTAATAAATTAAAGAGTTTTATCAAGCAGCTTTCTTCCATATCTCAACAATATGGTAAACGTGCTGTTATAGAGAATATAAATAACGCCATTGATAAGATAGATAACTCGACATCAATTTTATTTTGTGGTGAATTTAAAAGAGGTAAATCATCTCTCATAAATGCGATTATTGGAGATGAAATTTGTCCAACTGACATAGGAATTGCAACAGCAGTTGTTACTAGGATAATGTATGGCCAAACAAAGAAAGTTGTTCGTTATTATGGCAATTTGTTGGAAGGAGAAAATGCATTAAAAAAGGAAGAAATAGCTTGGGATGACATACAAAAGTATACTGTTGGTGATGTTATAGAAATAGGTAGCACTGTGCAGATGGATTTATACTACCCTTCTGAATTTCTAAAAGAAGGATTAGTTGTTATAGATACTCCTGGTATTGGTGGATTGGATCCACGCCATGCAAACCTTACTGCAATGGCATTACCATACGCTGATATAGCCGTGTTTATCACAGATGCCAGTGAACCTGTAACGGAATCTGAGCTTAAGTTTTATGAGAAGAAGGTTGCATCTCGTGTAAAGAGCACTATCGTACTTATCAACAAGTCAGACATTCTTTCTCAGGATGTCTTGCAGACACATATAGAAACGACAAGGAATACATTTTTATCTGTTGGGAATCCAACCATTGTTGCTGTTTCTGCTATGAATTGGTTGTTGTATAATCAATTGGAAGACGAGGAATTCAAGGTGTCCTCAAATCGAGATGCCGTAATTGCCGCAATCAACTCACAGATTAAGATGTTTCGTAAGGGACAACTGATGCAGTTCCGTGACATACTACTGTCAGAAATTAATGACATGTTAGAAACAGTCAAGGTTGAAAAGATGCAATTGGAAGCCAATCATAATACCCAGAACAATGCAATTCAAAACTATAAAGATCAACAACAGAAGTTGGCTCAATTTCGAAATGAAATAGCTAATCCTACATCTTCTATTCGTTTACAAGTAAATTCTCTATTTGAAAATGCAAGAAATGAAGTGCTTAATCAAATTTCCCATGAAGGAACATTGTTGACTACTAGTACATTTGATAGACTCATTGACAGCGAGAATGGTCTAAATAATGATGGGAAATGGTTGGTTGCTCAAATTAATGATGAATTGCAAGAATTGTCTTATAATGTCAATCTAACGACCAAAAAGACATTTGATCAAATTTCAAAAACTCTTGAGAAGAAAATATCTGAAGTTTTATCCGACGAGGATATAAATATTTCAGATGAACTACGAATTCATAGTGTTCTGAACTCGCAATTAGCTTTCAATCTTGCTGGAAAATTTGCACAAGGGGGTATTATTGCGACGGCATTGGCAATAGGAGCAGATTTTTTGATTCCTGGTATTGGTTGGGCTGTAGGTCTTATGTCAGCAGCAGCACTGATATGGAGGAGATTGAATCAAGAAAGCCAACAGCAAAAGAAGATGATGATTCGTCAACAAGTTTTGCCAAAAATTAATCTGGCAATAACGGATTTGCGTAATCAGATAAATACTCAGTTTACAAAATATCACCAAAATATACTACAGACTATACAAACTATGTTGTCTGAGACAGAAGAGAAGATGAAAGCGATTCAACAGACAATAATAGAGAGTCGTGAGAATGAGAAAAAATTCAAGGAAAATATGAGCATAATTGAACAACGTGAAAAATTTTTGAATACGCTTTATTCGCAGATGAAGTTACTTTATAGCAATCCATTTGGCCATGCAGAACAATGATTACATAGTCAATCAAATCGAGGAATGCTTATCTGCCTGTTCACAATTGGTAGATAGGCATCCTCAATTGTACAATATACGTACAGCTATAGAAAATGTAAAAAGGCGAAAGGATGAACCAATGCAATTAGCAATAGTTGGCAGAATTAGTAGTTCTAAATCTACTCTGGTCAATGCAATACTTGGTAAGCCAGAAGTTGTGCGTACAGGGCATGAGGCAGAGACATTTAATGTCAGTTGGCTGAAATATGGAGAAGACAATTCTCCAATTACAGTTCATTTTAAAAATGGCAGTAAAATTGAAGTTCCCCATGACCAATGGATACAATGGGCATCTCATGCAGGTGAAGAAGCTTTGAAAGCTAAAGTTTCATATATTGAAGTGCCTACATCAGACGAGATACTTAAACAGATCAATATAATTGATACCCCTGGGTTAGATGCAACAAGCAGAATTGATTCAGAGAACACTAAACAGTTCTTGAAGCGAGTTAATCCTGATGCAGTGGTTTTTCTGTTTACAAAAAGCCTTTCGGAAGATGGCTTGAAATTAATCAATGAGTTTCAAATGTCCAATGTAGGGAATTCGTATTCTATTACTCCACTTAATTCGCTTGGGGTATTATCAAAGCCCGACTTAAATTGGTCTATTGTGAACAAAATCGATGTCATTAAGGAGACATCATCTGCAATATCGAGAACACTTACGTCAAGATTAGATGTAAAGAAAGCTCTTTTCCGTATTCTGCCTGTTTCTGCTTTAATGGGATTGGCATCTTTTAATATTACAGAAGAAGACTACAATATGTTCAAGTCTTTGGCAGAAATACAAGATCAAAAAACGATTCTGCGCATATTTGTCAACGCTGATGCTTTTACGCGTGAAATAGACAACATTGTAATATCATCCCTGCAACGCAAAAAACTATGGGTTAAATATGGTCTTTATGGCGCATATATTTGTATGGAGTTGTTGCGTTCAAATCCAAATATCAGTAGAGAACAACTCGCCAATACTCTTCGTATTAAAAGTGGTTTTTCCCCATTTATCACATTGCTTAGATCTCATTTCGGAGATAGGGCATCTGTACTTAAAACGCAGCGCAGTATATTGAGTATGTTAGATGCGTGCAATCAAGATAGACAAAGGACAAATGATTCAGATCTCATTGCTATAATAGATAAAATAAGGAATCTGATTATAAATGTAGAGAACGAATTGCATGATGTAAAGGAAATCTCGTTGTTGATGTCAATATATGAGGGTAGAACAAAAGCTGATGATGCTTTTACAGAAGAATTTGCAAGGGTTTGTGGAGAATATGGATATGGTATCATAGACCGACTGAACGCCCCCAATGACACACATATATCAGAATTGGTATCACTTGCCAAAAAGAAACAGACTTATTGGACAAGAAAATATAATGCAATAAGAAATATTTCTGAGTCAAAGGCTGCACCTTATGCGATAATTGCAAAGTCGTATTCTCTTATGGCTGAGAGAATTGTGTCTCAACATGAAGGTTACAAACAAGCACAAAAAACGACTGCTATTTATAAAAGATATATATACGGAAAGGATAATATATGAAATGGACAGCAATAGATATAGGACAAGCAGAGGTTAAAGTTGCTGTTAACGGCTTGTCAAACAAACCTGAGAAATTGACATACAACAATGGCATATCTTATTCTTATATGCCGAGCATTTCCTTTGTGTCAAACGACGAGGTATTCATCGGAAATCAAGTGCTTTTACTTGAAGCAATGGGAATAGATGGAATTGTGACAAATTTAAATGAGAGTCATTTTCAAGGAAAAATTCTTCAAAAATTTTACTCTTCTATTAAACAAGCATCTGTTGATTTCTATTCAGAAGAGATTATTGGAGCTGCATTAGTTTTTGATGATGCGTCTCAGAAAAGGACAGTAGAAGAGGCTATCGAAAAGATAAAGGATGGTAAAAGAATTTGTGATTCAACTATTGCAAAAACTGCAACAGACATTTTCTCGGATGTAATATGTATATGTAAATCTGAAGTGATATCTTCTTTCTATGCTCCTCATCATGGATTAGCAATGGTTGTAGATTTTGGCTTCTCATCTCTTAAAATTTCAATAGTTGATAATGGAAGGCAGATATCTTACAAGCAAGATGCTGAGTCTGGTTTTTCTTCTGTAGATCTATCTGATATTGTTGGATACGACTATATTTCTGATGTATCTGATATTGAACAAATTTTGTTCGGATTATACTTAAAAGAAGTGGTAAGAAGGAATTTGAATAAAAATGCTAAAGACTACTATCCTCTGCCTATATTTAAAGACTTAGACAAAGGAAAGGCAGTAATTCAGAAGAAGTTTGATACAGAAATGAGTCGTTACCTTTATAGGTGTTTTGATTCCTGTGATGACATGATGAAGCAAGGCACATATAGTTGGAATAATATTAGCAATATAATATTCTGTGGTGGTGGCGCTAATTACCATTCCTTATCACAGACTTTTGAGAATTATCAAAAAGATTATGGAATAAAAAACGATATTGCAATCAAAACCTTTTCAAAGGATGCTGAATGGGTTGGTGTATTCTCGACAATGCGTCTTTCTCTTGAAAGAGAAATGTCAACAATATCAATAGATTACGACAATTAAAAGAATATAATTATGAATATTTGTCTTTTAGGACTTAGCGGCTCAGGAAAGACCTGCTACTTATATACAATGAGTCATGTATTGGCAAATGGCATATCCATAAATGGTCATACAATATCTGCAATAAGTACAGATAGACGTCAACAACTTCGACTTAATCGCGGCATAGAACAAATGGCTAATGGTATTTGGCCAGATGGAAGCACAGACACCATTACATATTCATTTGATTTAAAAGTTGATGGGTGTTCTATGGGTGAGTTTACAATTTATGACTATCGTGGTGGTGCGTTGGACGGTATGTCAGACAATGACATGGATGATGCAGAAGAATTGTTTGATACGTTTGAGGACTCTAGTTGTATCACTTTCCTTATTGACGGAGATACGTTGTTGGCAGCATTGGATCCACAATATTTAGAACCAGAGCATAGCAACATTTCATTTCAGTCACAATTAAAAGCGCGTCATAAAATTAATTACATAGAATCATTAATAAAGGAATGTTCTCAAAGATTAGACAATAATGTACCAATCCTTTTAGTTATCACTAAAAAAGATATTTTCAGTGATAATGAATTGACTGCAGGTCAAGAATTATTAAGAAAGCTTTTGCCAACAGTGTTTTCAATTCATAATGATATGACAGCGGGTATTACTTCTGTCACATTAGGGCGTAATCTTAATAATGATCATGGGAAAATAACAAACAGACAAGTAACGTTATATCTTAATACCAAGGGAAATATTCATCTTCCTGTATTGTTTGCATTGCTTCAAGACTTAGACGATGACACAAATGTTCCAATTGATGTAGAAGAGATAAGATCTTTAACATATAAACTATTCACTCCTGATAGAATCTCTTTCTATCGAGGAGGAAGAAAAGCCGTAATTTTATAAAGCATATGAAGATCGAATTTTATAGTTATACACGTGGTGAACAACCAGATTACCGTGATTTTTGCTTACCTAACAATATAGGGAAAGATTTTATTTCTGTGTTGCAGAACATGGTTAGACCTATATTGGAATGTGATTTAGACAATCCGCGATGGGTTTTGTATAAGAAACACAATGTTGTTGCTTGGGGACTATGTTGTAAGAATGAAACGTTGTCTAATTCTTGCAATGTAGACATCAAAGGTCGGTCAGTAAAGGGTTTTTTTGCTTTAATCTTCTCTGATATAGAAGAGGATAATTTCTGGATTCCATCTTTCGATATAAATATTTTTAAAAATTTTTACGAAGAAGAAATTGCCCCTTATTGGTATTGCCAAGAAGGCGACATTCATTATAGCCACAAGCATTCTGTTGATGGAATTCATATTGATAAAATCTTTGCGAAAAACAACGAGTATTCAGAAGAATTGAATTCCAATATTTTCCAATGTAAGTCTTTGGGGCGCATGGACAAGAAGGAGGTCATTGCAGCCGCAATGACATTTCCTGAAATCTCATTACTAATTGATAACGAAGACTTCGTAGAGGCTACGGGGAAAAAAGCTCCATTTATGAATTGTCTTTCGTCGAGCCTATCTTCAAAAACAGTAAAGGTTAAGCGTATTTGTCCTCAATGTCATAAGTATGTAGACTATTTTACAGATAATGGGATATGCGTTAAGTGTGACAATGATAACAACATAAACATAACAACTAATGATATTGACATCATGAATCAACCCGACTTGAACTTGCAGGATAAAGAAAAAATGGAAGATTTGAAAAGATCACTTCGTGATAGTAAACTATCTATCGAAGAATTAGAAAACGAACTAAAGAAAGAGAAGCTTTCAAACAAAATTCTTTTGGTTATTTGTACTGTATTTTTATTAGTTATCGCTTATTTATGGCATAACAACAAAGGAGAAAGAGGCTTGTCTGATAATAAAGAAGTAGTCAAGGATACCATTGTAACGTCCAATGAAAAGCGTTACCTATTAGAAGTATACCCTAAAACTATAGAAGCACAATCAACAGGAAGGGATTCAATAGTTATAACATGGAAAGACAATGCACCAAAGGTAAAAGCTACCTTTGCGAATAAGAATGAATGGGTTAAGGAAGTCTCTAAAAATGAAAATTCTATAGTTGTTTGTGTTGAAAAGAACGAGACAGGCAAAGAACGGGAAGCTATTGTAGAGTTTGTCCTTGATGGACAGAAAGAGAAAGTCAATATTAAACAAGCTGCCCACTGATGAAACGAATAATATCTTTGTGAAAATATGAATATAAAGAATATCGATAGTCTGTCTTTTGAAGAATGCAAAAAGCTATTAGCTGCAAATCCTGATGATGAGCAACTGCAAGCGCGATACCATTATTTACTGGATAAGCATAATAATGAACTTTTAGTGAAAGAAGCCTATTTCAAAGATAAAGAAATAGAAATAGCCACAAAAGAAAGGGAGCTACAGTCTGTATCTGAGAAGTACAAAAAACGAATAGATGGTTTGGAATATAAATTGCAAGAAGTAGCGGTTCAGCGGAATATAAATGAGAATAAGTTGAATCGTAGCAATACATACAAATATATATTTTTGGCAACAACTATTCTTTTTTTTATATCTACCATCTTTTTTTTCGCTAGATATCAGAGTATTTCTAATAAATATCAGAGTATTTCTAATAAATATGCTAATACTATTCATATTCAAGATGTTGTTGATGTACCAATTATAGTAACAGATATCGCAATGGGAAACACGTCTTATGAAGGAGAGATAGAAACAGAATATGGTGATACAATTGTGGATGTAAACACAATGTATTTGAGACCTAAAATTACCTATATAGGTGCAAATGATGAAAGCGTATCTCTTTATTATAAAATTCAAAAGCCCAATGGTGAGGTTACTTGTTGTGATGGTGAAAGTTATTACATTAATAAAGGGAAAAATACATTGATCCTTTGTGGTTGGGGTAATGAAAAACCTGGGTATTGGGAAGCAGGAAACTATACAATATCAATATGGTACTGTGATAAGAAAATTGCGGAAGATAAATTTGTCATTCATAAATCACAAGATTCAGAATGATATCATATAAAATATACGACTATGCAAATCAAGAATGTTGAGAATTTCAATTTACAGGATTGTGAGAGTTATTTAAAGAACGATCCAAACGGCGAGTTGGCAGAATCTGTAAGATTGCGCCAAAAGCAATTAATAGATCAAACAAACCAAGTAAGTAGGGAAAAAGATGAAGAACGAAAACGACAAGTTCATTGTTATGAAATGAAAACACAATGGATAGATATTGCTGAGTTTAATGAGAAAAAGAAATACAAATCTTTGTCATTTTCTCGGTGTATACTAAAGTCTATTGTCTTCATTTGCCTCTTAATCGTAGTAGCCGCTGTATATTTTTTCAATACAGAACATTATATTTACGAAGAATATTCTTGGGACCAAGCTTCTCATGTGACAGGAATTGAAAATTTCTTATTAAATTGCGAAATAATTGATACTCACTACTATTGGAACGACAGTTTTTCTCCGCATTGGGATACATATACCTATGATTCTGGCTTTTGGTCTATATCTTTCATTGGGATTATTGTTTTTTTTATTCTTCTACTTACAAGCATCTGGCATACACCTTTTGTTAGCAAAATATATAACATACAAGATGGAGATAAGTCTCTAAAGTTTCGTGCAATCCAAAACAAAAAAGGAAAAGTCGGATTGTGTAAGGTCGGACGTTTGAAGTTGAATAAGATATTGGATTTTGATTATGATGCCTTGTTTATGATTAATGACAATAGTTATGTATGTAAGAGCAAAAACAAGTTTGGCATATATAATACAGATGTCAAGAAATGGACTGTGCCGATTATTTATGATAGCATTTATGCCATCAATAATAATACTATTGATTTGAAGAAAGACAATCAAGTATATAGTTTCTCTCATAAGGGGTATAGAATAGTAAAATAAATAACAATGCAAATGGAATTCAAAAGCATCGAACAACTTTCTATCACAGATTGTTGCAACAAGTTGTCTATTACAAAAGAGCGTCTGAAACAAATTGTAATAGATACAAATAATAATATTTCATTATTTCATGGGAGATTATTTTGTGAAGGATCTTTGGCTGAAGAAAAAGAAGAAATTGCTCAGAGACTTTTCCTTCTTATAAGTGAGGACAGGAAACTATTCTTACGCAGCAAAACTGCGCAACAGCATGAAGAGTACCTTTCAAAAATGAAAGATGGTTTATGGCGTGATGAAGCATCTAAAAGAATAAACTCATTTAAAATAGAGCAAATAGAAAAAGATTTCTATTCGAAGAATAAAAATACCGTAGAAGGATTGGAAAGATATCTTCGAAAATATCCTCATGGAACTTTTTCACAAAATGCTCGAAAAGAAATAGCCGAAAGACGAAGAAGTAAAACAACAAAAAGCATACTCATAAGTGCAGCTTTGGTAGCTTTGGTTCTCATTATTTGCTTTATGAATTTCCATTCCTCTTCCTATATTTCGTCAGATAGTGATGTGACTTTTGGTAAGAAGGGTGGAACAGCTTCTTGTGAAATATCAACAGATGCCATCAGTGAAAACATCCAAGCCTACGTTACCGAAGATTGGATAAAGGCTACGCTGGAAAATGGCGCACTAAATATAAAAGCATCACCGAATCATGGAGATACACGATATGCTACAATACATTTGTATGCCTATACAACATTGTTCGGTTTAAATTTGTGGAAAAAAGAATTTGAAATTAATGTAAGTGAAAATTCGGGACTGTCCACATTTTTAACTGTTAGCGATTCGTCTTTTTCTTTTGACAAATATGGTTCTGGGGAAGTTTATAGCACAGTAGAAACAGATGGAATGAATTTGAAAATCACTTCTGACGTAAATTGGATAACCTTCACCAAAGACGTATCAGAACGGGGTAATAATTTCTTGGCGAAATTGGTTATATCCACAAAGACAAACGAGACTGGTGAGAGAACCGGAACGATTACTGTAAAGAGTGACAAATATGAACAAAAGATTTATGTTCGTCAGAATTCTGGTTTGGCCACATATTTTGATTTATCAACAAACAGTCTTGTTATGTCGGAAGAAGGAACAGAAGAAGGGTATTATTATTCTGTAAATGTAGAAACAGATGGTACTACATGGTCTGTGTCAAGTGCGCCAGACTGGTTGACAGCAGAAGCAAAGATTCCACAAGGCAAACTACATGTCACTCTTCCTGAAAACACAGGAAAAATAAAAACAGGAACTATTACTCTTGTCTCTAACAATGGGGATTCTAGATATATATCAGTAAAGCAATGGGGAGATCCAACTGATTTTAGAGCATCTTCAAACAAGGTTAAATATAGAACATCAAGTGGTTATACATATATAAATATCACGAACAATAGCAACAAAAGCATTTCTGTCAGTGAAGACGAATCTTGGATAAGTTCCAGTGTCATTAGTAATTCAAAAATAAAAATTTACTGTTCTCAGAATAATAGTTCTTCAAGAAGTGGTAATGTCTGTGTTACTTGCGGAAATGAAGAATTGAATATTAGCATTGAGCAAGATGGATGGAGTGATTGTACGAATTGCAAGGGCAAAGGTTATACTCCTTGTCCAGGTGGAGCCTGGGATAGTACTACAGGAACGATAGTTCATAGTCGACCTAAACTTATTAGCAATTTTAATCCATATACAGGATGGTCGCATAAATGGACTACAGATAATTGCCCTACATGTGGAGGTAATGGCAAAATCAAATGCAGAACTTGCAATGGTAAAGGGAAAATTTATGATTCATACTAGTATCACCTATCAGGCAACAAGCAGCCTAAAAGGCGCAATAACATTTGAATGATATAATAAAAGTATGAAATTTTACTTAGTTTTCATATATTATACGCTACTTCTGCTCTCCGTGTCTCCCTCTTTACAGGCTCAGACACGGAGAGCACTTGTCATTGGGATAGGGCAACAAGAGGATAAGGCTTGGGGAAAAATTAATGGTGACAAGGATGTAGCGTATGTGGCTGAGATGCTGAAAGGAGCAATGTATAAGGAGGAGAATATCACAAGGTTGGTAAATCGACAGGCAACCAAGGTTGGCATAGTTGGGGCTTTTAAACGAATGGTTGCATCTTGTCGGCAAGGCGATATGGTATATATCCATTATTCTGGACATGGACAACAGATGACGGATGTGCATAATGACGAGAGAGACGGACTGGATGAATGTTGGATTCCGTATGATGCTTGTCGGAAAGCAAGCGCAACTTATCATGGTGAGAAGCACTTGACGGATGATGAATTGAATGTTTATCTCAATGCTATCCGCAACAAAATCGGAGCAAAAGGGAAACTACTTGTGGTAATAGATGCTTGCCATAGTGGTGACGGAACTCGTGGAGAAGATGATGAAATAGTACGAGGTGTGGAAGACACGTTGGTGGTTGACAACCAAAATGCTCGCGGCTTATATGAAACCTTTGAAGCAATCAAATCGTTCTTCATGGGTGACAATGGCAAAGAGAATGTCATTAATACTAAGGCAAAGCCACGGGCGGAACGATGGATTACCATCAGTGCTTGCAGAAGCGACCAA
>ULYM01014945.1_pt1 | contig 13091 bp, 8 predicted proteins | sample 1962141 | NCBI WGS metagenome assembly ULYM01 (sample SAMEA4835862, study PRJEB28245) | human gut metagenome | biome: gut microbiome; material: fecal sample | place: Denmark | collected 2008
CCCCTTCGCGCCCCCGTCCCCAGCGATTCCATCGCTGGTCCCCTCAAGTCTTGAAAAATAGCCCCCGGTGCATCACGCATCGGGGGCTTTTTTTACCCTTTTTCTTTTTTACCTTTAATAGAGATAAAACCGCAAAACGCGGTAGCAAGGTGGATTAACTCATTGATTATCAATCAAATATTTATTTTACTACAGCCATAATAACTAAACATTTTTTAAAACATCATCCCAAAATCTTACTTAACGGTAAAAACAGGCAATCTGACGGCAAAAAATCACAAAACAGACACATATAGAAAGATAGAAACTCTAAAATACTACACCTTTCTACTAAGAACTAGGTATTTTACACTATTTTCGACAAAAAGGTACAAAAAAAAATGTTTAATTTTAAAAAAATATTGTATCTTTGCCGCAGAAAGAAACATTCCGCATTATTACTAAATTGAGTTTCATGGAAAGACAGAGAGAGAATTTTCTTATGACGAGAAAAGTAAATCATAGCGTTACTGTCGGATTGGCTGCCCTTGCTTTATGCTCGGTGTCGGCTAATCTCATGGCTGCTGTGAACAACCCTAAGATAGCACGAGAGGTTATCTTACCACAAAACGAAAGCTTGATAGGATACGTTTACGACCAAGATAAGAATCCGCTGCCGGGAGTTACCGTAAAAGTGGAGGGAACACAAATCGTAACCGTTACGGATGATGAAGGCCGTTATTCCTTCAGCCAGCCTATCAAGCGAGGTGCTAACGTAAAATTTTCGATGCTCGGCTTTAAAACCAAGCGAGTTGTTTATAAAGGTCAGTCGGCTATCAGTCCGATGCTCGAACCTTCTGCTACCTCGGTTGGCGAGGTGGTGGTAGTGGCGCGCAGCAACATCAACGCTATCGACCTGCGTGCCAAATCGGGTGTGGTAGAGAATGTGGATATGAAGCGCGTAGAAGCTAAGCCAATGATTGACATGGCACTGGCACTGCAGGGTGCCGTGCCGGGCCTTGTCGTTACCAATACGGGCGATTTGGGTTCTGCTCCGAAGATCCGTCTGCGCGGAAACTCTTCGCTCCGACAGGGCAATGCAACCAACGAGCCGCTGTATGTGATGGATGGTCAGATTATCTCTGCCGAGACATTCTATAACCTGAACCCATCTGACATCAAGGACATGAAGGTGCTCAAGGATGCTACAGCCTGTGCACTGTATGGTGTGAAGGCGGCTAACGGTGTGATTGAAATCACATCACAGCGTGGCCATTCGGGTGCTCCACTCATCAACTACAGCACCAATATGGGTGTAACCACACGAGGCCGAAGAGGCCTCAAGATGATGAGCTCTGCCGAGAAACTGGAACTGGAGAGACTCATCGGTAACGTGGAGACTCCGGGCTACAGATACAGCGAGGATTACTACCGCAAGTACTTTGCCGACAATCCGAATCTGGCAAGCATGATTGCCGATGGCCAGAACAAGCTCGATTCTCTGAGAAATATCAACACCGACTGGTTCAACGAACTCCTGCGCAACAGCTTTTACCAGCGCCATAACCTGAGTCTGCGAGGCGGCAATGAGCGAACCACCTATTTCCTCTCAGCCAACTATTCCTATCAGGGCGGCCGTATCGAGGGAAATAACAAGCAGCGTATGGGCATCCGACTGAATGTAGACCAGAAACTGGGAAAGATTGGTTATGCCATGCTGGGCGTTACGGGCTCTTATTCGAAGACCAATACGCCTAACGGAACCTCAAGCGACCCTTCTTCGCTGATTTACGAACTGAACCCTTATGAACAGAAGACAGGCAAACTCTGGTCGTATCCGGGACAGACCTATAAGGACCTGATGAACCAGTACAGCGCCGAATCTACCGACAAGGAGTTTGGCGTGAACGGTAACATAACCCTGAACCTGCTTCCGGGACTGGATGTTGCAGCTGTAGCCGGTATCGACTTCGTACTGGATGAGTCACACCAGTTTACACCTTCTACAGCCTACTCTGAGACCCATAGCGGTGTGCCAGAAGTGGCGCGCGGTATCTATTCGAAATCCAAGAATACCACCACCAATATCTCTGCCAACGTGCGTGCTACCTATACCCGTACGTTCAATGAGATTCACGACCTCACCTTCAGTGCCAACATGGATTATTATGATACCAACATCGATAATCTGAGCACTACCGGTTATGGCGTAGGAACCCTGAACTCGGCAGCAGCCATCAACCAGTCGCTCACCGGCTCACGCCGAGTGAAGATGAGCGCTCCTAGAGACAAGAACCGCCAGTTGGGTATCGGTGGCGTGCTGGGCTACAGTCTGCTGAGCACCTACGACCTCTATGCTACCTACAAGGCAGATGCCTCTTCGGTTCTACCATCAGACAAGCGATGGAACAAGGCATGGGCGGTAGGTCTGGGATGGACACCGTCCAACTATGCCTTCCTGAAGGACAACAAGGTGATTTCACGCCTCAACTTCAAGGGCTCGTATGGTATCACAGCCAATCTGAACGGAGTTTCGGCTTCTACCACAACAGGAACCTTCTCCTACTCCACCAATACCTACGAAGACCAGCGCGTACTGGAACTCATTTCCTTATATAATAAGGACCTGAAACCAGAGCAGAACAAGTCGGTAGACCTGGGTATGAGCATGGACCTTTTCAACCGCATCACGCTGGATGTAAACTATTACAACCGCCGTACCGAACAGGCTTTGCTCGATGTGCCAATCCCTACATCGGTAGGCTATTCTACCCTGAAGCGAAACATCGGTGTGCTGGAGAACAGAGGTATAGAGCTGGGACTGAGTGCCAAGATCATCGATACCTACGATTGCCGACTCAGCATCGGCGCCAACCTGGCCTACAACGACAACAAGGTGCTCGACCTGTATTATGCCGACAAGATTTACACCACCGAAGATGCACTGGTTCCAGACTATGAGGTAGGCAAATCATACGATATGCTCTACGGACCTACGTCGCTAGGCATTAATCCGCTCACCGGTTATCCGGTATTCCTGCTGCCAGACGGCACAGAGAAACAGGCTACCGAGGCACTTACCAAGGACGATGTAGTGGCATTAGGCCATCTCACACCACCTTATTCAGGTACCTTCAACCTGAGTTTCTCATACAAGTCGTTCGACTTCGATATGGACTTCTACTACGTTCATGGCGGAATCCAGCGTTTCAACTACTCATATGTGAGAGACAAGGACAATGTGAACAAGAATGCCGTAGCCGGACAGACCGATAAGATGTGGTTCAAGCAAGGCGATGAGAACAAGACCTACTGGACACCGTTCTACACCTCATCCACCGCAGAAGACAACATAGCACTCTATCCAAACTCACGCACCGTGGGCAAGAGCAACTACCTGCGCCTCTCTATGGTGAGCATGCGCTACCGTCTGCCAGCCGCTACCCTACACAAGATACTGCCATTCATGCAGTATGCCACCGTAGGTTTCCAGGCATCCAACCTCTTTACGTGGACCTCTTATAAAGAGAGCGACCCTGAAAGCGGAACCCTTGCCGGCACCACACAGCCAATTTATACATTCAATTTGAATCTTACATTCTAGGAGACAGAAAAGATGAAGAATATCAAGAATATCATCAAGAAGGCACTACTCTTCACGGGCAGCACCCTGCTTCTGGCAGCCTGCTCGCTCAATGTGCCACCACCAGACCAGTTTTCAGACCCCGATGCCATCACCGATGTCAACACGGGGCGCTCTCTGCTCACCTCCTGCTATCTGAGCTATCCGCATCAGGAATATGAGTTTTCGCTCCTGGGCAACGACTTCTGCCCTACCAACCTCTCGGGAAAGGATGTCGAAACCCAGAACCTCTACAACTGGCAGGACAAGAACATCAGCAACCTCTCGTCAACCGTATGGCCGGCGTATTACACCTGTATCTCCAACTGCGATGTACTCCTGGAGCGTATCGACAAGATTACGACCGAGACCGCAGCCGATTTGCAGGAGAAGCAGGCTATCAAGGCAGAGGCGCAGCTGCTGAAGGCAATGTGCTATTTCGACCTGCTGCGCATCTATGCCACTCCATACGATGAGAATCCGGAGGCCGACGGCATCATCATCAAGAACATGTTCGGTTTCGAAACCAATGGCCGCAGCAGCAAGAAAACCTGTATCGGCATGATCAACAGTCTGATAACAGAGGCATCAGAAGTGAGAAACCAGACCTCAAAGAACGGATGGTTATCGCAGACCGCAGCCGATTATCTGCTTGCCGAAACAGCACTCTATATGGGCGATTACAAGAAAGCAGCCGAATATGCCGACGATGTGATAGAACAGGGCGACGACAGCAAGATAGGCGGCGAAAGCTACTCCCGACTCTGGCGCACCGAGAGCTATGGCGGCAGAATCTTTGCCTTCAACACCCAGAACAGCTATTATGTCGCCATCGAATACGACAGCTCTGAAGGCGACTATTATGCCGTCAATCCGGCATTCACCTTTACGGATGAGGATGTACGCGCGAAATATACGCTCTATCCGAAAGACCAGAACGGTAAGACCCGCAACCTGATGGGCAAGTACAACATGATGAACAAGCAGGGCACCCAGCCTAACTACATCAACCGCATGCGTTACGCCGGAGCCTACTTCATCGCTGCCGAAGCCTATGCACGCGATAACAACGAACAGATGGCACGCGAGCGCATCAACCATTACCTGCAGCTGGTTTCAGCCGATCCTATCGCAGATAACACAACGGGCGATGCGCTGGTTCAGGCTATCCTGGCAGAGAAGTACAAGGAATTCGTAGGCGAAGGCAGCAATTACTTCGACCTGAAGCGAACCCACGCAGACTTGAACCGTCTGTCGGCATGGGGCGGAGCAGCCACAGCGAAAATCAGCAAGGACGATTACCGCTGGAACTTCCCTATCCCTGCTTCGGAATATAAATATAACAACAATGTGACCCAAAACGACAAGTGGCCAATTAACAGATAATATTAACATTTAAAATAAAGAGAACAATGAAGAAATTTAAATTCATACTTATGTGTATGCTCGCGATGCTGACAGGTTTCAGCGCATGCAGCAGCAGTGATGACAATGATGGCAAGCAGATGACCAACTATGTATCGATTTCTGCAGCCGGAAACAATATCATCAACGAGGATGATGATGAAGAAGTAAAATTCAACATCCTCATCGGTAACACCCTGACAGCCGATGCTACCATCAATCTTTCGCTCGAAGGAAATGATGACAATGTGGCTACACTCACTCCTTCTACCATCGCGCTGAAGGCTGGCGCCAAGACAGCATCCTTCACCGTAAAGTCGAACAAGAAGAGTCTACTCAAATCAGATCGCGTACTGACCGTAAAGGCAACTTTCTCTGATGCCAACATGAAGACAGATGGTAAAGCCGTAACCCTGACCATCAAGCCAGACTCCGACATTCCTGTCCTCACGGCAGAACAGCAGAAGCTCATTGAGGGCTACAAGCAGAACCTCAACATCGACCTGACCAAGATTCTCGGTAAGGTAAAGGTAAAGACCGAGGTTACCTTCAATGACGATGACAAGATTGATATCAACGACAACAAAGGTACCCGTTCTTTCAGCGGCGTTACTATCATCACACTGAGCGAGAAGGCTACTGCCGACAAACCTGTATTGAAGATGGTTTCAAATGCAATGGGTATGGCTGCGTTCAACTATGAAATGCTGAGAAAGAGAACCGTAGAAGATGCAGAAAACTGGACACAGATGCCATACGGTAAGGCTGTAATGGAGAACATCAACTACGATTACAATAAGGAAACCTTCACCATGACACTGGATGGCATCGAGGTAAACCCAGATAAGAGCCTTAAGTTTACAGGCAGCAAGGTAAATGTATACGATGTAGAGATTACAACCGTTCCATTCGACTATACCTTCTCAGCATGGGACCGCCTCAAGGCTATGGCTGATGCAAACAGGTCGTTTGTTGTAGACGAAGGAGATACCAAGATAGAAGTTCCCGTACAGAAAATCATTGATGGTGGCGGTTCGCTGAATCCTTATTCCTTCTTCGACAATACCGATGTCGTAGCAGACGGAGAAGAGACAGATTATAAAAACATCTACGTTGCTCCAACAGGCAAGATTGACTTCACCAGCAGCAATATGACCTTCACCTTCCCTTGGTATCTTGAGAATACATACGGATGCCAGAAAGTTGAAGCAACCTATACATTTGGTAATTAACAAGCATTTCATTATCTAATGCCGACATTATGTATAAAATAACGAAACAATTATTCCTATTAGTCATGCTGGCAGTTTTCAGTCTGCCGGCAGGAGCGAACAAAGATTCTAAAATAAACCTTCCACGGGGAACCGTGGAAGGCTACCTTGATAACGGACTCCACTATATCATTATGCCTAATGCACTGCCTCGTCATGGCATAGAGATGCGACTGGTGATGAAGGTAGGTTCTCTGCAGGAGAACGACCAGCAGAAAGGTGGTGCCCACTTTCTGGAGCACATGTCTTTCTCGGGAACCAAGCACTTTCCACAGGATGCATGGGTAGATTATTTCGAACGGCTCGGTATGAAATACGGACGCGACATCAATGCCTTCACCGGCTTCGACCGTACCATCTACTGGCTCTCACTGCCGGTTGCCGACTTCGGAGCACAGGTAATGGACAGCACCCTTCTTGCCGTACGCGACATTCTCGACGGGGTTTCTTTCGAACCTCAACTCGTAGAGCAGGAACGTGGCGTCATCAAGGAAGAACTGCGCGGCTACAGCACGGGCGATGACTTCTACAACCTGAAGATTGGCGACGGAAGATACATCCAGCGCATGCCGCTGGGCACAGAGCAGGATATCGAAACCATCTCGCGCAACCAGTTGCTCAACTATTATCACCAGTGGTATCTGCCTCAGAATGCCTGTCTCGTGGTGGTAGGTAATGTAGACGCCCAGGACATGCAGAAGCGCATCCAGGCAACCTTCAGTTCGATAGCCAAGGGCCAGCCTACTCCGCTGGGCAAATATCCGCTTACCTATAAGAAAGGTATCACCCTGCACGAGGTGAAAGATACCGTAGGCACCAGTTCCAAACTGGAGTTCATCATCCCTCACGAGGGTGTGGTAGGCAACACCATCGCTTCTACCGCCCTGAAAGAGCAGTACCGACTGCTTATCGCGGCTATCAGCAAGCGACTGGCAGCACGGGGTATCAGATGCGACATCAGTGATGCCTGGTATCTCGCTACCCAGAACCACTTCTCTTTCTCTGTAGAAGGCAAAGGTAAGCAGGAACTCAAGGAGAAGATGACCCAGGTGCTCGGTGCCTTCGCTGATATCACGAAAAAAGGATTCGGAAAAGAGGAACTCGCTGACTATGTAACCGAAAAGGTGAACAGGATGAAGGTGGATACCATTGGATTCCAGTCGGGTAAATGGTGTGATGACTTCGTAGATTACATCATCTCAGGCGACCGCTATGTGGCATGGGACGAGGATATGGAAAAGGTAAAACTCCTGGTAAGCAACACCAGCAGCAGCCAGCTCCAGAAACTCTTCAAGACCATTCTGAACGAAGGTAAGCAATCGCTCCTCGTAGCCTACCAGAACAACGCCGGGAAGACTGAATCCTTCACCGAAAGCGAGTTGCAGCAACTTTGGCAGCAGGGACTGAAGACCCGCATGCCGGCTTATACCTACCAGCGCAAGGAAGTAGAGGAAAAGCAGCACGTTGACATACCAGCCTGTCTGTCTGCCACCCACCCAGATGCCAACGCATCTATAGTAAGCAAGCGCAAATACGAGGATATCGGAGTATCGGAATATCAGCTCGCCAACGGACTGAGACTGGTGATGCGACCTACAACCGACAAGGACAGCACCATCTATATCGCCATGCACGGACGTGGAGGCGTAGGCGACCTCAGCAAGCAGGAATATCCGCTGCTCAAAGACGCCGTAAGCTATGTAGACATGGGCGGTCTGGCACATATCTATACCGACCAGCTGACCAAAGTGATGCAGGCAGAGGGACTCTCTATGAGCGTAGGCATCGCCGACTACTGGCACCAGGTGCTCGTCTCAGCCCCAACCGACAAGGCACAGGAACTGATGAACCTGGTTTACGAGAAGATTACGGCTCCAGGCAAGTCATACGAAGATTTCAAGGAAGTACGCGATGCGGAAATCGAGAGATTCGGCAAGGAAACCCTGCTCGAACGTCTGCTCAAGCGCGACATCAACCGCATGCTCTCCAGAAGAGTGGATTCGCTGGTGTGCAACATGCCGGCAAACAGCGGCGTCAAAATCCAGAAGGAAGACCTCAACAGGCTCAATCTGGATTCCATGACCAACTATTATATATCGCTCTTTGCTAACCCTCAGCAAACCACGCTGATTGTTACCGGCAACATCGATGAAGAGCAGGTTCTGGGCACCATCGTCAACACCTTTGCGCGCCTCAAGGCATCAGCCCACATGACCCGTTTCGAGGACAAGCCAAGCAACATGCCGAAGAGTCCTTACAAAGAGGCTTTCGAAAACGACGTGGAGACGCAGACCGTGCTGAACTACATCTATTCGGGCAACTACAAGCCAGGACTCCGCCAGTCACTCATGCTGAAACTGATGCGTGATGTCATGCAGAACCGCCTGCTGAGCATCCTGCGCGAGAAGATGAACATTGTTTATTCTCCATACGCCGACCTCTACTATGCCGGAGTGCCTCAGGCTAAATACAACTTCTGGCTGGAGATTGCGCTGAAGAACGAGAACCGCGACAAGGCTATCCAGGCACTGGACGGAATCATCAAAGAGCTGCAGACCAGCAGAATCAGCGAGGGAGAGCTCAACAAACTGAAGATGTCGTTCCTCGTTACCAAGCGCAAGTCGCTCTCTGATGACGCACCGGCAGAATGGAAGAACATCCTGACTACCCTCTTACAGAACGGCGAGAGTCTGGAAGATTTCGACAACTACAGCAACTGCCTGAAGAGTATCACCACCGAAGATATCCGCAAGGGATTCGAAGAGTATGTGCGTCCTGAGCGCGTAGCTCTGCTCTATAAGGGCAATCCATTTTAAACTTTAAACAACCCAAAGAAGAAAAGATATGAAGAAGATATTATGGATGGTCATGCTCATGATGAGCATGACTGCCTATGCACAGAAAACACCTGAGATATACCGTATTTTTGATGCAAAAGGCAAGGAAGTTACTTACGAGAATATGATCAAAACCGTAGCCGCCAGCGATGTGGTGTTCTTCGGCGAAATTCACAATTGCGTCATCAGCCACTGGATGGAGCTGAAGGTATTGGAGTCGCTGGCTGAGAACAACAATAAGCTGAAGGTAGGTATGGAGATGCTCGAAGCCGACAACCAGCTCATCATCGACGAATATACCGGCAGCGTGATTTCTTCCGACCGCTTCGAAGAAGAATGCCGTCTCTGGCCTAACTACAGTACCGACTATGAGCCATTGGTTTACTATTCCAAGCGCCATCATCTCCCGCTGATAGCAACCAACGTGCCTCGCCGCTACGCCAGTGTGGTAAAGGAGAAAGGTCTCGCCTATCTCGATTCACTCTCAGCCGAAGCCAAGCGCTATCTCCCGAAGTTGCCTATCAAATATGTGGAGAATGAGAATGCCCAATCAGGCTTTGCTCTGATGGGACTGATGGGCAAGGCTAAGGATTCAAAGCCAGAACTGATGGCACAGGCTCAGGCTATCAAGGATGCCACAATGGGCTGGTTTATCGCCCAGAACCTAAAGAAGGGCGAGCAGATGATTCACTTCAACGGCACCTATCATTCTGACGCTAACAACGGCATCATCCCTTATCTCAAGGAATATCGTCCTAAGACTACCGTCAGCACCATCAGAGCAGTGCGTCAGGAAGAGATTGACAAGATAGATGAAGATTATCTAGGACTGGCAGATTTCTATATCTGCATCACAGAAGATATGAATATGTCATATTAACCCATCAAAATACGCAACAAAAAGCCCCTGGTGTGTTCTTACATCAGGGGCTTTTAACATTACGGGGGACCAGCGATGGAATCGCTGGGGACGGGGGCGCGAAGGGGTTAAGGCTCTTTTTACCTTTTTACCTTTTTACCTTTTTATCTTTAAAAGCCTTTTTCCTTAAAAACTCCTTAAACTTTGCTACTCTCTGCAATATTTTTAGTAACTTTGCACCCAAAAGTTAGTATACAAGATGAAAATAGGAATTATCGTTGCGATGGACAAAGAGTTCGCGCAACTCAAAACATTATTGACCGAATCGCAGGTTGAGAGAAAAAATTATAAAGACTTCGTTATCGGAAAGATAGGCAATAACGAGGTGGTGATGCAACAATGCGGCATCGGTAAGGTGAACAGTACCATAGGTGCTGTGGAAATGATTGACAACTATCACCCTGACCTCGTCATCTCTTCAGGCGTGGCTGGAGGAGCTGATATCAACCTCAACGTGACTGAGGTGGTGGTGGCAACCAACTGCGTTTACCACGATGCCTACTGCGGCGAGGAATGCGAGTTCGGACAGATTCTGGGCATGCCTGCTTCCTTCAAAACACCTAAGGAATATGTGGAGAAGGCACTCGCCATCAACAACCTGCCGGGCAATAGGCACCCGAAGATCCACGCCGGACAGATTGTGAGCGGCGAATGGTTTGTAGACAGCAAGGAGAAGATGCGCTCTATCCTGGAACACTTTCCTCAGGCGATGGCGGTGGATATGGAGAGCTGCTCTATCGCCCAGACCTGCCACATCTACAAGACGCCTTTCATCTCCTTCCGCATCATCAGCGATGTACCGCTGAAAGATACCAAGGCACAGCAGTATTTCGACTTCTGGGCTAAAATGGCTGAAGGCTCTTTCAATGTTACCAAGGCTTTCCTCGAAAGTCTATAGGAGTGTTGAATGTTGAGTGTTGAATGATTCTTCACTCAATATTTAACACTCAACATTCAACACTCAATATTTAACACTCAACATTCAACATTATAAAAAAGATGAATAAGATTCCAAGTTTTACAATCAATCACAATAAGCTGCTCCGCGGCATCTACGTGAGCCGTAAGGACGAAGTAGGCGGAGAAGTCATCACAACATTCGATATCCGCATGAAGGTGCCTAACCAGGAGCCTTGTCTGCACAACGGCGCCATCCATACCATTGAGCACCTGGCTGCCACTTACCTGCGCAACGACGAGGAGTGGAAGGACCGCATCATCTACTGGGGACCGATGGGATGCCTCACGGGCAACTATCTCCTCATCAAGGGCGACCTGGAGAGCAAGGACATCGTGGAACTGATGAAGCGCACCTTTAAGTTTATCGCCGATTTCGAGGGCGAGATTCCGGGACAGGCGGCAAAGGACTGCGGCAACTACCTGCTCCACGACCTGCCTATGGCGAAATATGAAGCCAGGAAATATCTGGATGAGGTGCTCTGCTGCATCAGGGAAGAAAACCTCATCTACCCTACCCAGGATTAGAAACAAAAAAATATGGCAAGCTTACCACTTAAGCTTGCCATATTTTTCTTTATACCAAAGTTGCCAGCCATTGACCAGATTCTGCCATACTACATAGGCACCCGGTGCTACGGCAGCAAGAGGATTCAGGAAGGTGAGGGTGAGCCAGATGCCCACTATCGTATTCTTCTGACCCAACGCCTGACCGGCACTGATACTCGCACCGAAATGCCTGCCTACCGCCTTGCCGATGGCAAACTGGAGGAGACATACCAGCAGCGGTACAAAGAGCAGCAGAAGCATCGTTACGCCCGATACCTCGGCATGGAGCATATTGCGAACCGTTTCGCCCATCAGTATCGTGAGGTTGAAACACCACATATAAAAGCCCAAATCCTTTACATTCTTCACCTTATCCACCCATTTTGGCAGGAACCTGCGGCTCAGCAAGGCAAGCAGCAGAGGCACCACCAGGACGGTAGTGACATTGCGGAACACCATCGCACTCATCATGAGGAACGATACGTCAGCCCCCTTCTCTACCATCGGGAAAAGACTCGGAATGATGACCATCGTAAAAATGTTGGCGATGACCGTATAGGTGGTCAGCGAACCGATACTGCCGCCCAACTTCTCCGTAACCACAGCCACTGCGGCAGCCGTAGGACAGATGAAGCAGATGAAGGCACCCTCGAGAACCAGTTTGGTGCTGTAATCGGAGCCGAACTCAAAGATGAGCACCACCATCATCAATGCCAGCGAGGTACGGATGAGCTGGAGGATGAAATGCCACGCCTTAGGCTTCATCTCCTTGATTTCTATCTTACAGAAAGTAACATAGAGCAGGGAGAACAGCACTACCGGCATCAGACTTACCAACCTCGGACCACAATAATCGCCAATGGGCACCAGGAAGGGCACATTGGCGAATATCAGGTAGCCCAATGCTCCCATAACCAGGGAGCAGGGCAATGAAAACTTTCTAAAAAATCTCCACAAAAACATTTCTGTTTAGTCTTTGTTGCTGCGCTTGCGCTTCAGGTGATCGAGTTCGATCTTGCGCATACGCATGTTCTTTGGAGTTACCTCTACGTACTCGTCCTCACGGATATACTCCAGGCACTCCTCAAGACTCATCACGGTCTTAGGAATGACGCGGGCCTTATCGTCAGAACCAGAAGCACGCACGTTGGTAAGCTGCTTAGCCTTGGTTACGTTGACTACCAGGTCGTTGTCGTGAACATGCTCACCTACAACCTCGCCGCCGTAAACCTCCTCACCCGGGTCGATGAAGAACTTACCGCGATCCTGCAGCTTATCGATAGCGTAAGCAAAGGCAGTACCGGTTTCGAGCGCAATCATGCTACCGTTAGAACGGCGGCTGATTTCACCCTTGTATGGCTGATACTCCTTGAAGCGGTGAGCCATGATAGCCTCGCCCTGAGAAGCGGTAAGCACGTTGGTACGCAGACCGATGATACCACGTGAAGGGATATCAAACTCGATGTCTACACGCTCGCCCATGTTCAGCATAGAGGTCATATCACCCTTGCGGCGGGTTACCATATCAATCATCTTAGAAGCAAACTCCTCTG